>JACCDN011098803.1_pt1 | contig 28512 bp, 1 predicted proteins | sample 7441691 | NCBI WGS metagenome assembly JACCDN01 (sample SAMN15323439, study PRJNA562643) | freshwater metagenome | isolation source: river surface water | place: USA:Blue River Watershed | collected 2017-08-16 | reverse complement strand
CGGCCTGCTCACCAAGTTCGACCTCGGCGCCGAGACCACGCTCCGCGTCACCGCCGAGTGGATCCATCGCTTCGACGACGCCGGCGACGCCCTCAGCGGCGTCAACCAGACGACCTCCGGCGCCTTCTCCGTGGCCGGCCTCGCGCCGACCAAGGACCAGGCCCGCTTCGGACTCGACGTGGACCACAAGCTCTCGGCGAACACCCTGCTGAGCCTCTCCGTCCATGCCGCGGGCTACGGCCAGGCGCATGACGTCGCCGGCTCGCTCAGCCTGCGCCGCGCCTTCTGAACGCGACGCATCGCGTCGCGAGGGGACACGTGGGCAAGTTGACACGTGGACACGGAGTAAGACAGGCCGCCCACCCGGGCGGCTTTTTTGTTTTGGGTAGGGACGCGATGACGTCGCGTCCGCCATCTCCGGAGGGCGCGGCGTAGCCACGCACCTACCTTCGGCCACCATACGGCGGCCGAATACCTAGGTCAGCACGCAGTGCTGACCCTACCCCGATGCAGCTAGGTCGTGACGCGGTCCCGACCCTACCCATGGCATCACCCTGGGCCTCCAGGCCTCTCCTGGATTGGCTGCCTCCCTTGCCAACATGTCAACTGGCCAACCGATCAACCAAGCGGCGGGCGAAAGCTTACGCTTTCGTCGCCTGACGCTTGCGTCGCCGGATGGCCGCGGCGGCGAGGGCCAGGGCACCGAGGCCGAAGCCGTAGGTCGAGGGCTCGGGCACGGCGGTCAGCGTGATCGCCCCGCTGCCCTGATTCCAGTCGATCGACCAGAGGGCCGCGTTCGAGGCGCTGCCGTCGGAGTAGGTGAAGCCGTTGACATCGAAGGCGAAGACATCGCTGATGTTGACGCCGTTGTTCAGGAGCACGCCGCCGACCTGACCAAACTGGAAGGTCCGGATGGACGAAGCACCGTTCGGCGCGCCGAAGTTGAGCGGGTTGCCCACGGTGTTGCCGTCCCCGGCTCCGAGGAGCGAGATGATGCGGATGGTGACGCGATTGGCGCTCGAGGCGCCGGTCAGGTCGAGATTACCGGTGACGCTCAGCTTATCGTAACCCGTGACGTGGTCGGTGGCGTCCTGGACCTGCCATTCGTAGAAGGATCCGCCGGACAAGACGACATTGCCGACCGTCAGCATGCCCGGTGAGTTGCCGGGAGCCAGCGTGCCGCCGCTGGCGACATGGACCGCGCCGAGCGTACCGGAGCCGCCGAGCGCGCCACCATTGGCGACATTAACGGTGTTGGCGATCGGCGCGTTGACGGTGAGCAGGCCGCCGGTGACGGTGGCCACTGACGCCCCGAGCGCCTGGGAGTGCGTGACGTCCAAGGTGCCCTGCGCGACGGTGAAGCCGCCGGTGACCGCCATGTTGGCCGCGGCCAAAGTAAGTTTGCCGGCGCCTGACTTCGTGACGGAACCGCCACCGAGGCCGCCGACGGCCAGGCTGGTGGCGAACTGGACGTCCGAAACAACGGCCAAGGTCACGGCCGCGCCGCTGTCCAGACGGATGCGCCCGGAAAGGTCATCGGTATTACCGTTCTCGAAACGAAGGGTCGTACCCGTGGCGAGATCGACGCGGCCGGCCAGCGGCAGGACGCCGGAGGTGAGTCCGAGGAGGCCGCCGTTGACGTCGATCTGGACGGTGCTCTTGAGCGTCTCGCCATTGGTGATCACCCAGGAGCCGACGGCATCCTTGACGACGAGGTTGAATTTGGAGGCGTCGGCGGTGCCGACGTCCGACAGGCCGGCACCGAAGCTGTTGGCTCCGGTCTGGGTGCCCGTCAGCGTCAGCGCGCGCGTGGCGCTGGCGCCCGAAAAGGCCACCTTGGCGGCGGCGCTGAACGCAAGGGCGCCCGTACCGGCGGCCTCGATCGTCAGGCTGTCGCCCATCGTGAAGCCGCGGGCGGAGGTCTCGCCGGCGCCGGCATAACCAAAAGTCGTGCCGGCGGAGAAGACGAGGCTCGCCGGCGCGAGGGGGGAGATACCGAGAGCGCTCGGGGCGAGGCCGTCTCCGAGAGAGGACACGACAAGCTTGCCGCCGGCGACGTTCGTCACGCCGGCGTAGGCGGAATTGCCTTCGAGGGTGAGCGTGCCCGCCGTGGACTTGGTGAATCCTCCGGTGCCATTGATCGGTCCGACGTCGCGGAGCGTACCGGACTGGACGTTGAAGGTGACGCCGAAGGTGGCGTCGCCGACGGCGTTGCCGTTGAGGTCGAGCGTGCCGCCGTTGAGGGTGACGGAAGCCGCGCCGGCTCCGGCGCGACGGAGGGCGGCGCCGACTTCGACGGTGCCGCCGGTGATGTTCAGCTGGCCTTCGCCCGCGGTGGCGAGGACGAGCGAGCCCGTGCCGGCGTCGCCGAAGGCGACGGACCCGCCGAGGCGCGTCGTGCCTCCGCCGATGACAAGCCGGTTCAGCGAGGCGCCGGTGCCCTTCGCGAACGCCATGTTGAGGTTCAGGATGTCCAGCGTGCCGGCCGAGAAGAGGAAGTCGTTCGTGTTGGCGGCTGTCTTGGCCCCGAGCGATGTCGCGTAGGTCGCGATGGCGACGTCAGCCTGACGGCCGGAGAAGTCGACGACCGAGTTGGTCGCGTAGCCGGTGCCTTGCGCCGTCTCCGGACCAAGGATGAAGTCAGCGCGTCCCAAGCCGGCGCGATCACGGATGACGACCGATCCGGCCGACCCAGCAAAGGCGAGCAAGCCGGAATCACGGCTGCCGGTTCCCAGGCGGAAGAAGTCCGCGTTCAGGACGTTGGCGCCGCCGCCGAGATGGAAGGTCTGCTGAGGCGCCCCGTTGCCGGCGCCCGCGCCGCTGGCGCCGATGACGACTTGTTCGGCGACCACGAGGTTGGCGCCGTCCGAGAGTCGCAGGATGGAACGAGCGGTGGCGGCGTTGTCGCCCTGACGCGCGATCACGATGCGTCCGGGGGTGCTCAGCTCGGCGGAAGCAAGTCCCGACAGGTCCAAGGTCGCCCGCACGGTGTTATTGGCGCCGGCGATGTCGGCCAGGGAGATCTCGGGGGCGTTGACGATGAGGTTGCCTCCGCCGGTGATGTTCAACGTCGTGATGGCGCCACCCGTAGCACTCGTCAGCGAGAGCTCGCCGTTGATGCGGAGCGTGCGGCCCGGAGCGACGGTCAGCACCGAGGCGGACGCGTTGTTCGCGCGGACGGCGAGGCCGCCGAGCGTGGCGTCGAAGGCGCCGAAATTGACGGAGCCCTGGGCGGTGCCGACGCCGAGGGTCAGCACCGTGCCGTCCGGCAGGGCCCGGACCGCGCCGAAGGTGAGCGGGCCGGCGACGGTGGTCGCGCCTTGGTAGGCGGCGGATGCGCCCAAGGTGAGCGCGCCCGTGCCGAGCTTGGTGAACCCGCCCGGACCCGCGCCGAGGCCGGCGGGGATCGAGACATCGGCGCCGAGGTCTAGGATCGCGCCGCCTTCGCGGATATCGATCGGACGGAGGATTACCGGGTCGCCGAAACCAGCGGCGAGGCGGAGCGTTCCTCCGCCGAAGACCAACGGACCCGTGTTGCCTCCGATGTTGTCGAAGTCGGCGATCTGGAGCACGCCTTCGTTGATGACCGTCGGGAACGCGCCGCCGCCGGCGACGTTGACCGAGGAAAGGACCAGGGTTCCGCGGCCGGTCTTGGTGAGGGCGGCCGGCGTGCCCAGCGGCGAGGCGACCGTGGCCGTCAGGGTCGGGGTGTTCGCGGCGGCCGAAGGATTGACGACCGCGAAGACATACTCGGCGACGGAACCGACGGTGATGCCGCCGCCGAAGCCGTCGAGGGTGACCGCATGGGCCGTCGACGCGGTGGCCGCCGGATTGAGCGTGAAGAGGAAGGCGCCGCTGGTGTTCAGCAAGGTCTGTCCGGCGCCGGTGCCGGAGACGGACAGCGTGGACGCGGAAGTACTGTTGTTATGGATGACGAGCGAGTTGACGGTCTTGCCGGCGAGGCCGGTCAGCGACGCCGTCAAGGATTCGCGGGCGTTGCCGGTGGCGCCCGCCGCGGCAAACGTGGCGTATTCGTTGGCGAACGCGAGCGGACGGAAACCTGCGCCGGAGACATAGGTCACCAGCGAGTTGCCCATGTTCGTCACCGCCACGTCGGCGGTGAGGTTCTCGCCAATGGCCCAAGGTACGATGCTGATCGTGGCGGTGGCCGCCGCGCCGCCGCCGCCGACCAACTGAGCGCCCATGAAGGCCGTCTGCGCCGTGGCGTCGCCGATGCGGAAATTATTACGTCCGGCGGAGTCGGCGGTCAGCCCGAGGGAACGGGCCATCGCGGTGACGGTCGCGAAGTTACGGCGCTCGAAAGTGGCCGCCACCAGCGAAGCCTCGGCATTGGTCCCGGTGCCGGCGGAACCGGTGAGGTAGCTCGTGCCGGAGCCGAAGACGAGGCTGCCGATGGTCTCGTTGGTCCCCGCATTCTGGTCCGTGCGCAAGGCGAGGCCCCGCAGCTGGGTCTGTCCGCCGAAGGTGCCGTTGGCGGAATTGAGGATAACGGGCGTATTATCTGGCAGACGATCTCCTGAGCGCGTGCCGCTGTTGTTGTCCAGCAGCAGCGCGCCGCCGCGGTTGACGACCACGGAAGCGGCGCCGAGGCGGCCGCTGCCGGAAAGCTGGAAGAGGCCGGCGTTCACGATCACCGCGCCGATGAAGTCGAGGCTGGTGGCGTTGAGGTTGAGGTTGTTGATTCCGACCTGATTGATCGTGCCCGAGCCCATCAGCACGGCCGAGAAGGCGGCCGAGGTCGACTGGTCGACGCTGAGCACCACGCCGGGGAGGATCTCGACCACGCCGTAGTTGGACTCGGTGGCGATGCGGCCGCCGCTCAGGGTGCCGACGCGCGAACTGGAGACCACCCGGACTCGGGCGTCCTGGTTCACGCCGAACGTGAGCGCACCGGTGGTCTGGCCGGCCAGCTCCAAGGTGCCCGATTGGAGGTTCACGGCAGGCGCCAGGCCCTGGCCGGAAAGGCGAAGGACGCCATTGCCGGCCTTGGTAAGCGTCTGTCCGAAGCCGAAGGCGGAAGAGAGCTCGAAGGGGCGCGGGCTATCCTGGAAGACCACGATCTCACCGGTGGCGGAGCGCAGCAGGCCGCCGCTGATGCCCGCATTGCCGGCGGTCACACGGTCGGTGACAAGCAGGCCGCCGCTGCCGAGGACGAGGGCGGCCTGGTTCGCGAGGTTGAGGCGGGAGCCGGCGGCGGCGTCGAAGCGGAGGCTGCCAAGGTTCGAGCGTCCGGCGACGCCGGCGAAGCCGGCGCCTACGTCGGAGACGTGCGAGCCGACGGACCAGGTCGAGACATCGTTGGCCGTCGTGACCGCCCGTCCGACGATGTTGCCGGCGCCGTCATTGGCGGCGAAGCCGGTCGCGCCGGTGCTGTCGCGGACGGTGAGGGAGGCCGTGGCGCCGAGCAAACCGTGCGCGGAGTTGACGGTGGAAGTGGTGAAGGCGCCGCCGTCCGCGAGGTTGAGGCGCGCAGTGCCTTGGGCGGCGGTGCGCGTCAACGCCCCGAAAGCAAGGGTGAGCGTCTGGCCCGAACCCGGGGAAAGCGTCAGCTGATTGTAGCCGGCGGCGACGGAGAAACCGGCGACGTTCTGCGTCGTCGCGGCCGCGGCGTTACCGAGCAGCTCGAGCACGCCGCCCTGCATGTTCAGGGAGGAAGCGGAGCGGATCTTGTCGTTGTTGTCGGCGGTGAAGTCGAGGCGGAGCGAACCTTCGTAGACGATGGTCGAACCGGTCGAGGCCAGGCCGCGATTATCGCCGGCGAGCGTGACCAAGCCGGGGCCGATCTTCTCGAAGGCGGTGGATCCGTTGCTCGCCAGACGCGCGCGGATGGTGCCGCGGTAGAGGTCGAAGTCGCCGCCGGTGACGGTCAGAAGCCCCGAGCCGTTGAGGTCGCCGGTGCGCAGCGAAGAACGCTCGCCGAGGATGAAGCGGGAGGTCGTGAGGGCGAACGCTCCCATGTTGAAGACGCTGGGTGCGCCGTCCGCGTCCTGGGAGATGAACAGGCGGTCGAAGTCGGCCGCCACGACGGCGTTATCGGCGCCGAGGTTCACGACCGCGCCGTTGCGCAGCAGCAGCGAGGCGTCGGCGCTGGCGGCGGCATTGAAGGAAAGGACGCCGGTGGCGTCGAGGTTCAGCACCGTGCCGATGCCGGTGACGACGAAGTCATCGCCCAACGTCACCGGCGAGGCGCCGGAGAAGGTCCAGGCGCCGCCGGTGAGGTTGGCGTCGGTCGCGCCCGACGAAGTGAGGCCGCCGGCGATCACACCGACGGCGCCGGCATCGCCGAAGAGATTGAATCCGAAGGTGGCCGAAGCGATCGGCGCCGTGTAGGTGATGGACGCCCCGCCCTGCCCCTTCGCGCCGAGGCCGACGGCCGCGGCGCCGGTGATGACGCGGTTGGTGGTCTGGCTGACCGAACCGACGAAGACGAGCGAACCGCCAGCCAGGCTGAGGTTAGCACCGGTGCCCAGGCTGCTGGCCGGACCGCCGGCGGCGGTCACGGTCGTGAATTCGAGTTCGCCGCCCGCGACGGTGACGTCGCCGGAGAAGGTGTTGACGCCGCTCAGGCGGATGGTGCGGTTGGTCTGCGCCCAGCCGCCGAGGTCATCGTTGATGGCGAGCGCGTGCGCGCCGGAGATCACGCCCGAGAACACCGCGGTGCCGCCGGTGCCGGCCCCGCTCAGGGAAAGGCTGCCCGGGCCGGCCAGGGTGACGTCGCCAGCCAGGGTGAGCGGCGACTGGATGCCGTCGGAAAGGTAGATACGCAGCGCAGCGCCGACGCCGAGGGAGACCGGGCCGGTCAGGGTCGCCGCGAAGGGGCTGTTCGTCGCCGCGGACATGTTGTCGACGTTGAGCTCCGCGACGCCGGCGTCCGGCAGCACGACCGGGTTAGGCAAGGTCCATGACTCTCCGTTCTGACCCTGCAGGGCGAGTTTGCCGAAGAGGAATTCGAGCGGGCCGGTGCCGAGGGAGGCGGCCTGGGCCGCGATGACGGTGCCGGCGTTGACGCGCATGCCGCCGCTCCAGGCGGGATTAGCGCCGGCGAACCGGAGATTGCCCGTGATGCGGTTGCCGCCGCCGAGCGTCTCGATCGACTCCAAGGTGAGGCGACCGGCGCCGGTCAGGACGCCGAGCAGGTCGATCTGCCTTACGGCCGTGGTCGTGACCGCCGAGTTGGCTTCACGGAGGTTGACGACCGAGTTGGCGCTCAGGGTGACGGCGCCGGCGTAAGACTGGTTCGCCGCGTTGACCGACAGAGCGCCGCCGGCGAGTTCGAGCGGGAGCGCGATGGCCTGGGATGAGGCGTCCGAGTAGTAGTAGGCAGCCCCCGGCTGGACGACGACGCGCATGAGGTTCTTGTCCTCGACGCGGCCGAGCGCCCACGGATGGGTCTGGATCAGCGTACCGGCGGAGACGACATAACTCGCGTTGCCCGCCGGGTTGAACTCCGGAGCGGCGGCGCCGGAGAGCGTGACGCGTCCGAGGCCGCCCTGGGTCACGGAGGCGCCGCCCGAAAGCGCGCCGGAAACCGTGAGCATGCCGGCGGCGTCCGTGACCGTCCAGGTCTGGGCCGAGATGAGGCGCACCGGAGCCGCAAGGACGACCGACGCGGAGGCGCCGGCCTCCAGCGTGATGCCCTGCGCGGCGGAGGCCGGGGCAAGGTCAAGACGACCTCCGGTGCCGGCGAGCGTGACGGACGCCGGCGTGACGCCCGCGGAGGTGCCGGCCGCGAAGGCGAGCGAGCGCACTCGGAAGTTGCGGTCGAGGTTGCTCGTGATGGCCGCGGCGGCGGCCGAGTCGCGCTGGAAACGGACGGCGCTGGCCTGGCCCGGCAGGACGGTCGAGGTCACCGTGCCGGCGAGGTCGGTCGACCAGCTGGCAAGCCCGGCGGACCAGTTAGTGGCGCTGGCGCCCTGCCAGAAAAGATCGCCCGAGACCAGCGAACCGGTGGTGACCGTGACCGCGCCGTTGCTCGCGGCCAGCGTCAGCGACGCGAAGCCTCCCGGGGTCGCGCCGAGGAGCCAATCGCCGGCGCCGAGGACGCCGGAGGTCAGCCCGCCGTCCGCCGCGGAGAGGAGCGTGTAAGTCTGATTCTCAGCCAGGCCGGCGTCGACGAGGTTGAAGGTCACCTTGTTGCCGGCGAAGAGGCTGAGCGCGCCGCCGGCCGTGAGGCCGAGGACGTCCGTGCGCAGGCCGTCGCCGGCGGACGCGAGGTCACCGACATTGAGTTCGAGCGTGGTGTTGGTGCCGGTCGCGGAGCCGAGCTGAAGGGAAGTGAGCGCGGTGAACGCGTTACCCGCGCCATCAGCCAGGCTAAGGGTCGCGCCCGCCCCGACCGTGACGGCGGTGACGACGGACGGGGCGGAGTGCCCGGACTCCAAGGCGAGCAGGCTGCCCGTACCGGTGACGCTCAGGCTGGTCGAAGCCGTCAGCGGCGCACGGATGACGAGCGAGCCGCCGGTGACCGCGGTCGCGCCTTGATACGAGAGGACGACGCCGTCGGCGACGACACCGGCGCCCGAACCGGTCTTGGCGAACGAGAGCGCGCCCGCGCCGGAATCGGTCACGGTGTACGAACCGGCGCCTCCGCCGAGGGTGACGGCGGCCCCGTCGGCGCCGACGGTAAGGGTCGCCGGCGTGGCCGAAGAATTGTCGATGACCAACGTGCCGTTGGAGACGGCGGTGAGTCCGGTGACGGTCTCGGCGCGGCCGCGGAGGTCGAAGGTCGCGGCATCGGCGGAGTAGGCTTCAGGCGCGAAGATCAAGCCGCCTGCGCCGGCGCCATGCGGGATGACTTCATCGGCTCCCAGGGCGAGCGTGCCGCGGCGCACGATGACCGCCGCGCCGCGTTGCGTGAAGTTGGAAGCACCGCCGACGGCCAGGGTGAGCGTACCGGAACCGTTCTTCACCAGGTTGAAACCATGGCCAGCCGCACCGGTGAGGTCACCCTGGATCAGGGTATCACCCGCGCCATCCACGGTCCAGGCGCCGTTCAGCGTGAGCTGGGCGGCGCGCAGGCCGCCGGCGAAGGTGACAGTCTGGCCGACGGCGTTCTGGCGGAAGGTGACGTCGGTGACGTCGCCGCCCAGGTCGACGATATTGGCGAAGGTGAAGGCATGCGTGCCGGCGAGAGACTGCGTGGCGTTGTTCAGGAACGCCACGGGGCCGCCGAAGGTGCGCGGGCCGCCGACCGCTTCGATCGTGGCGTCGCCGAAGCGGATGCCGACCGTATCGGCGGCGTCGGACGAAGCCAGGCGCAGCGTGCCGCCGAGGACTTCGAGACCGCCCGCATAGGTGCCGGCGCCGGCAAGGGTGAGCACGCCGTTACCCGTCTTCGTCAGGATGCCCACGCCGCCGATCGCGCCGCCGAGGGAGCCGGAGGAGATCGCGAGACGGCCGCCGGAAATCGTGGTGGCTCCCGCGTAGGTGGCTGCGCCGACGGTGAGCGTGCCGGCGCCGGTCTTGGCGAGGGCCAAAGCGCCGCTCAGCGAACCGATGGTCGAATCCCGCAGGTCGCCGGCCGAAAGGGTCGCCGCGGTGGCCGAGGCGTTGGTGACGGCGCCGAGGCCGGCGAGCCGGGCAACGCCGAGCGCGTGACCGTCGAGGTCGAGCGAGGCGTTCGCGTCGACCCGGACCAAGGCGGCGGTCGGCAGGCCGCCGGCCACGCCCATGCGTACCGTTCCGGAGGAGACCTGCAGCGCGCCGGTGAGCACGGAGACGGCGTTCAAGGAAAGCACGCCCGCTCCCGACTTGTTCCAGGTGCCGGCGCCGGCAAGGCCGGCCGCGAAGGAGACGTCGTTGGAGCCGAAGTCGAGCCCGGCGGTGAGCCCGGCGGCCACCGGAGCCAGGCGCGCGGAGAGATCGGCGGCCTGCGCGCCGGACCAGCGCAAGGTGGAGTTGCCTTGGAAGGTGATCGGTCCTGAGCCCAGCGCGCCGGAGCTGAAGGCCAGCGTGCCGCCCGCGAGACGGACGCCGCCGGTGAACGTGCCAGCGCCGGAAAGCGCCAACACGCCGGCGCCGGATTTCGTCAGACCTTGGGGGCCGGCGAGGTCGGCGGAGAACGCGCGCGCCGTGGCGACGTCCAGACCGAGGAAGGAGCCGGAGGCGAAATTACCTGATGCGAGCGCGGCGACGACGTCGGTCTGGCCGACCGCGTCGGCGAAGGAAACCGTCGCGCCGGAAGCCGCGGACCAGCGGCCCGCCGCGGCGAGTCCGTTCAGGGAGGCGGCGGAGGCGACCCGGAGCTCGCCGGCTGCGACGACCGTCTGGCCGCTGAAGCCGACGGAGTCCCCGGAAAGAACGAGGAGGCCCGCGCCGACCTTGGTGAACGAACCGCTGCCCGCGAGACCGCCGGCGAGTCGGCCGGAAGAGACTTCGAGGACGCCCGCGCCGACCGTGGTCAGGCCCGAGAGGTCGGCCGTTCCGTCGAGGCGGACAGAGCCCGCGCCCGTCTTGGTGAGCGCGCCTACGCCGGCAGTGGCGCCGGAGACGGTCAAGGTCACGCCCGTCGGCAGGTCGAGGACGCCGCCCGCCGCGGCGACGGTGAGGCCGCGGAGAGCGGAGAGCGAGAAGGAGGCAGTGGCACGCAGGCCACCGCCCGTGAAAGCGAGGTTGTCCGCGTCGAAGCTGTTAGGGACGTCGCCCAGGGCGGCGTCCATCGCGACCGAGACGAGGCCGCCGGCGAAGACCGACCCGCCGCGGTAGCCGTTGCCCGTGGTCGTGACGCCCATCGCGTCGACGGGGGCGAGCGTGAGCACGCCGGCGCCTTCCTTGCGCAGGGCGACGTTGCCGTCGAGCGTGCCCGCGTAGGTCGTGTCGGCGGCCTGGCGGACGGTGAGCGTGTTGAGCGCGAACGCGCCGTTGGTCACGACGCCGGCCGCGCCAGCCAGCGAGGCCACGCGCTGGTCGTAACCGTTGAGGTCGAAGGTCGCGCTCGAGGTGCCGAGGACGAGGCCGGTGGCGACCGGAAGCGCGTCGGCGCGGCCGATCTGCAGGACGCCGTTGTCGACGCGGGTCAGGCCCTCGTAGGTGCTGGCGCCGGACAGCAAGATGACGTCCTGGCCGATCTTGGTGAGCCCGCCCGGTCCGGTGATGGCTCCGTCGATCTGGAAGTAGGAACCGCGCAGGCCTGGATCGGTCGGGTTGCTGGCGTTGGCCTGGTTGATCTTGCCCTGGTCATAGATTCGGGAGATGTCCCAGAGGCCGTTGCTGCTGGTCGCGAAAGGCTGGCCAAGGAAGGAATCGGACGCGAGGTTGAGGGTGATGTCGGCGCCGAGCTTCTGGATCACCGCGACGTGATCCCAGTCGCGCGGGACGTAACCCATGACCGAGCCGCCGTTCAGCGTGACCGTGCGTCGGCCGGTCTGGTTCTGCATCACCTGCAGGTGCGCGCCGGCGGGGAGCGCGTAGTTGCCCGCGCGGGCGCCGTCGACCGCCCAGCGCTCGAAGGCGCCGGGCTGCAAGGTGAGCGTCGCGAGCGGGCTCCAGCCGGCCACGGCGATCTCGAGGGCTCCGCCCTGCTCGACCGAGGCGTTGACTCCGGCGGCGCCGAGCGAGCCGGCATGGTTGACGCGCAGGGCGCCTTCGCCGACGACGAGCGAACGGGCGCCGTCGAAGGTCGCGCTGTTGTCGCCGAGGGTGAGGACACCGTCGCCGATCTTGCTGAAGTCGAAGAGGCCTTGGTTGTCGAGGCCGCCTGCTCCCGTACCGGCGCCGAACTGGACGCCGGTGGTCGAGCCGGTGCCGAAACTGCCGGATTCGACGAAAACCTGGTAGTGGTCGTGGAGGGTGACCGCGCCCGTTCGCAGCGTGGAACGGGAGCCGTCCACCTGCACGATCAGCGTGCCGGGCTGGCCGTTGCCGGCCACGGCGTTGGTCGTGCGGAGATGGAGGGCCGGGATCTGCTGCAGGCGGTCGGTCGCCAGGACGCCGTAGACGCGGTTGTTGTCGACCGAGGTGATCGCCCCACCCGTCCACGTGAAGAGGTCCGGCGAGCCGCTGTTGTAGTTATACCTGACCTCCGTGAGCGAGAAGGTGTTGTCTCGGTCCGTCATGCGGCTGCCCGCGAGCGTGATCGGTCCCGCGCCTTGCGAGCCCGGGGTGAGGAACTGGATGCCGCCGCCGTTGACGAGCCAGGTGCCGGCGAACTGCGGCTGGTCGGAGCGGACGTTGAGGAAGGCGGTGCCCGACTTGGTGACCTGCGAGGCGAAGATGCGGCCGTTGATCTGCAGCGTGTTGTTGGAGGCCCAGATGAAAGCCTCGCCGGTACCGTCGCCCGCCGCGCCGAAATAGAGGTCGGGATTGATCGTCGGCGTGTTGGCGGACTGCATCAGGCCGCCGCTGCGGACCGTGATGCGGCCGAACGCGCCGTCGGCGCTGCTGTTGATGTCGCGGTCGGTGCGGAGCGCGTGGAGGTCGAGGTCGGCGCCGAGCGTCGCCGTGGCGGTGCCGAGGTTGAGGATCGTCGTGCCGTCGTTGGCGGCGAGCGTCAACGTGCCGCCTGCGGAGGTGACATAGTTGGCCGGAGCCGTCCCGGTGGTGATGGGAATGAAGCCCAGGGCGGCGTCATACTTGAGGAACTGATTGCCGACGCGCTCGGTGATCCACGGAGCGATCATCCCGTTGGCCATGAGCGTGGCGCCGTTCGAGGCCAAGAAGCGCATGGCCGATGCGCTCCCGGCCACGCCGAGGCCGGTGTTCGAATTCGTGCTGTCGACCATGCCCGTCACCATGAGGGTGCCGGAGCCGACGCGGGTGACGTCGCCGGTGATGAGCTCGGCGAGGAAGGCGCCGCGACGACGGACGACGACCTCAGAGCCGCCGGCGACGGAAAGCGCTCCGATGGTCTCGGTGTTATAGGCGCTGGCGGCGCCGTCGCCGTAGAGCTCGAGGACGGCGGCGTTCAAAGCCATCGCCTGGGCGTCGGCCCAGCGTCCCTGGGTCGACGCGGTGGAGAGCGGCGTGTCGTTGTCGAACCGGATGCGCGAACCGGGGTGGAAGACCCAGGTGTTGGCGTTGGCGTCGGCGGCGCCGCGCGCGGTGCCGTTGGAGCCTTCGATGCGGGCTTCGCCGAAGACGTCGACGACGCCCGAGCCGAGTCCCGAGCGGAAGGTGGTGGCCGCAGCCTGGCCGCCTTGCAGGATCAGGAGGGAGCCGCGGTAGCCGTCCATGTTGCGGGAACGGGTCACCAGCGTGCCGCCGCCGAACGTGTTCGCGGAATTGGCTCCGATGATGAGCGTCAGGTGGCCGAAACCGGCGTTGGCCGCGCCGACGACGAGGGAATTGCCGGCGCCGGCGAGCTGGGCGCCGGCGACCGCCGGGTTCAGGGTGAGGTTGTTCGCGCCGCCGCCGAGGAGGAACTGCGCGCCGCCGGCGCCCCACGGGGCGAGGCTGGCGGCGGAGAGGGTTCCCCCGGTGTTGGAGCCGAGATACCAGTCGCCGCCGCGGAAGGCGGCCATGTCCGGAGCCGTCGCGAACGTGGCTCCGTTGTCGAGCGCCAGCACGCCCGCGCGGGCGCCGACCATCGTGAGTCCGTCGTAGAGGTCGTAGAGCGCCGTCTGGCCGGCGGCGGTGCTGATGCCGACCGTGGTGAGGTTGAAGGCGTTGGTCGCACGCACCTCGAGCGAGGCTCCGCCGACGTTGGCGGCGGAACGCAGGCTGAGGACGGAAGACGGGTTGACGACGACGGAGGCGCCGGCGGCGCCGAGGGTCGCGGCATCCTGGTTGACGCGTACCGAGCCCATCTGGATGTCGAACCGCCCGGTCCAGCCGCTGTTGGCGGCGTTGTTATCAAGGTACAGGTACCAGATGCCCGCCTTGGTCAGACGACCCGCGCCTTCGAGGACATCGCGATGGAGGACGTCGGCCGAGTCGTTCTGAAGGATCGCGCTGTCGCGGACCACCAGCTTGCCCTCGAGGTAATAGTCGTCCCCGAACGAGTCGGCGTTGAAACGTATCTGGGCGCCGTTGAGCGTGCGGATGACGTTCGTGCCGGCATTGGCGCCGAAGGTGCGGTTGGCGGCGGCGGAGCCGCCGTTGCGATCCGAGACCACCGTGACGGCGCCTCCGAACACGAGGTCCTGTCCGGCGGCGGCGAAATAAGCGCGCGCGTCGTTGGCGCTGGTGCGCAGCGTGCCGTAATTGAGGAAATAGTCGCCGAGTCCGAAGACGTTGTTGTTGGTGTCGCCGAAGCCGCGGATTTCGCCGCGCACGAGGGTCACCGGAGAAGTCATCGCCGTGTTGGCGCCGCCGAAGCGCAGGATGCCGTCGCCGGACTTCAGGATGGGGGCTGAGCCGCTGACGGCTCCGTTGAGGAGGAGGAAGCCGGAACCGCCCTGGACGTTGGTGCCGCCGCGTTCCACGCGGAAGGCGACCGGGGACGCGCCTCCCAGCGTGGTCGCGCCGGAGACCGCCAGGTTGTAATTGTTGGCGTTGTTGCCGTTGCCGGTGTTGCCGTAGACGAAAGTGGTCCCCTGCGGACCCGAGGTCCCTTCGATGACGAGCGTCGGGATCGTGTTCGTCCGGGTGACGTTGAGCGACGCCCCGTCGGTCGACTGGCCGAAGATGCGGAAGTAAGGGACGTCGGCGAGGACGCGGACGCCGTTCGAGCTCCAGGCTCCGTCGGTGTTCGTGGTGCGGAAGCGCAGCTCGGGCATCTGGCTGCCGTCGGTGTTCGCCAACCAGTCGCCGCCGAGGGCGATCGTGGCGGTGCCGGCCGCGCCCACGCCGTCCAGATAGAGCACGCCGCCGTTCATCTGGAGGTTGCCCGTGATGGCGTTCGTCGTGCTGGCAAGCTGGAGGTTGCCTTCGCCGTGCACGGTCAGGCCGGCCGCGGTGACCTTGCCGCCCACGCGGGTGACGAGTCCGTTGCCGCTGGCGTAGAGCACGCCTTCGACCGGGGTCGTGCCGTCGCCGAAGTAGAGCGCCGTGGTGTTGAAATTGACGCGGCCGGCGCCGTTGGCGTTGATCGTGACCAGGCCGCCGCTCAGGATGTTGATCTGGCCGCCGGCGAAAGTCGTTTCGTTGTCGGTCGCGGCCGCGACGCGGAGGGCGTGGGTGGTGACGGTCCCGGTGAGCGTCGGATCGCCGAGGCCGCCGGCGAAGTTGGCGACGGACGTCGAGGTGAGGCCGGCGAGGAAGGTCTGCGCGGCGGCGGCGTCTCCCGTGGTGAAGGAGGAGGTGAACGCCGCGTTCTGGACGCCCAACGAAGCCGAGTAGGTGAGGAAGCCGTTGCGGGCCGGGTTCAGCATCCACACCGGCAGCAGGCCGCGCGCGTCGAGCATCGAAATCCCGTTCGCGATGAAGAACTTCTGCCCCTGCAGGTCGATGCGGCCCAGTTCGTCGGCGTTCTCGCGGACGGCGAAGGTGGCCTGCCCGACGCGCGTCACGCTCGGGGCGGACAGGATCATCTGGCCGTTGGTGCCGGTCCGTTCAAGGTAGACGCCGGCGCCCTGCGTGACGGTGATGGCGCCGACCTCCTCGCGGTTGACGCGGCCCGAGGAGGAGATGAGCGAGATCGTCGCGCCGTTGAGCAGCAGCGGGGTCGTATCGCCCCACTTGTTCTCCTGCTGGGCGGTCGCGAGGTTCGATGCGTCGAGACGGCTCGCGAACGGGGTGTCCGCGACGTCGACGGCGTAATCGATGCGCAGGCCCGAACCGGGGTAGAGGTTGACGAGGTTGACCTGGGCGCCCGAATCGTCCGTGAAACGTCCGGCGCCGCGGGCGTTCAGACGGCCGTAGACATGGAAGACGGAGGTCGCCAGGTCGCCATGGAACTCGAGGAAGTTCTGGGTGCTGCCGGCTTCGCGGTTACGGAAAATCGTGGTGGAGCCGGTCCAGGACTGGTCGCCGTAGAGGCGGATGTTGCCCACGCCGTTGCCCAACGCGAAACCGTTCTCGAGCTGGGAGACGCCGACCTGCAACGAGGCCGCGCCCGACAGGGCTCCGGCGGACGTGATGGAAAGGGAGGCGGCGTTGGAACCGAAGAAGCGGTAGACGCCGTCGGCGCCGGCGCCGAGGGTCGGGGCCGTGTAAAAAGTCGTCGAAGCGGCCGCGAGGCCCCACTGGCCGTTGCCGACGAGCGACTGGTCGAGCGCCGTAGCAAAGTTGCCTTCGTTCATCTGCAACGCGAGCGCGCCGACGGTGGCGGAACGGAGGCCGTAGGCGGCCGGCGCGGCGTCCGTGCCGAGCTGGACGGAAGTGAGGGTGGTCGCGAGGGTGCCGTAAAGCTGGACGGTCGAGCCTTCCGCGGTGAGGACGTTCGCAGGCGCGTTGAGACGGATCGTCGTGCCGCGGTTGATGACGATGTCGCCCGTGCCGGCGTTGGCGGAGGAGAGCGGGACGAAGTTCGTGCCTTCGTAGCGGATATCGTCCGTCCCGCGGGACCCGAAGAGGAGGGTGCCGTCGGTGGCGACCAGGCCGCCGTCCCAGCTGCGGTTGTCGGCGGCGATCGCGAGATCCGAAGCGCCGCGCTTTTCCAGGCCGTAGGCGCCGACGATCGGCCCGGCAAGGACGAGATTGTTGTCCGTCTGGATACGGGCGAAATCAGCCAGGGTGGTGACGCCGTCGAAACGCGGGATGAAGGTGTTGTCGTTGTTCGTCAGGAAACGCTGGAGCCCGAGGGTCAGCGCGCCGAAGGTCAGGAGCTTGTTCGAACCGGCGCCTTGGTGCCGGACCGTGTTCAGGACCGCATCACCGCCGCCGGCGACGATGTCATAACCGAGCGCGATGCGCTGCTGGTTGCCCGTGCTGTCGCCGTTGACACGCACCGAGAAGGTGCCGCCGCGCAGGAAGACATCGGTCGAACCCGGCAGCGAGGGGGCGAAGCCGAGGGGTCCGCCCCAGCTCTGGTCACCGGCGACGATGGTAAGCGTGCCCTGATCGACGAAGGCGCGGTCGAGGGAATTAGGCCGAGTCGGCTCCCAGTTATCGAGGGTGAGGGTGCCTCCCCCGACCTTGATGAGCGCGGAGCCTGCGCCGCCGACGATCTGTCCTGAGTAAGTCCAGCTGGAGCCCTGTCGGCCGACGGTGAGCGTCGCGCCCTCCATGAGCAGGGTGCCGCCCATGTTCTGGACCGGACTCTGGACGAACGAGCCGCCCAGGTTGCCGAACTCCTGGTTCAGTCCGTTCAGTTCGACGACGGCGCCCGGATGGATGCCGACGGAGGCGCCGACGACGGCGTTAAGGTTCCCGGAGGTCCGGAAGGCGTCGGCGACGTCGAGCGAGAGGGTGCCCTGGGTGACGCTCACGTTACCTTGCAGCGGCGAAGAAGCCGTCAGCGAAACGGCGCCCGGACCGAACTTGGCCAGGACGGTCGCGAACGTGTTGGTGGAATTATTACGCGTGTTCGTGAGCCCCACGCCGAGGGTCGAGATGCCCGCCGCGTCGACGTAGAGGCTGAGCGCGTTGGTGCCGAGGTGCAGGGCCGAACCGGCGGTGCCCGTGAGATCGGCGCCCGCGTTGAGGATCATGCCGGCGAGGCCGAGGGAGCCGGCGGGCGCGGCGCCGACGCGCAGGGTGCGGCCGGCGAAGTCGACGCCTTGGTCGGCGACGAACGCATAGACGGAGCGGTCGGCGGTGAGGAGCGAGGCCGCGCCGCGCGCGTCAAAGACCTGGGTGGAGCCGGCGGCGAGATCGAGGTCGCCCGTGCCGCCGTAGGTCGCGGTGACGACGCTGCCTGCGGCGTAGCCGGCGTAAGTCGCGGCGGTCGAGGCGCCCGAACCCTGGATGACGGCCCACGGGCCGATCAGTCCGTTGACAAGCGTGGGCGCGGCGGTGAAGACGACCCGCTCGTTCGTCGCGCCGCCGAGGTCGGTCTCGACGCCCTTGAACGTCAGCGTCGCATTGGCCGTGCGCGTCAGCGAACCGAAGGTCTGCGCGGTCGGCTGTCCGCCGGCCTCGACCACGACGGTGGCGTTGCCGCTGTTGATGGTCAGCCCGCCCGTGGTCGTGGCCGCGCCGGCGGCGCCGGTGGCGTTGACGAGACGGAGCGAGCCGTCGGAGACGGTGAAAGCGGTGTTGGCGCCGAAGGCGCTGCCGGCGGCGACGACGCGGCCGACCAGTTCGCCTTCCGTGACGGCGACGGCGCCGGTGAAGGCGTTGCCCGTGGCCGGGGCGAGGATGACGCGTCCCGCGCCGACCTTGGTGAGACCGCCGGAGCCGGAGATCGCGCCGGAGAAGGTGACGTCTCCGCCGACGGCCGAGGTGACGGCGACGCCGCGCGTCAGGGTCAAGGCGCCGGAGAACAGCTTCGCCCCCGCATCGAGGCCGCCCAGCGTCTGGGTGCTGGCGGTGGCCGTGTTCTCGAAACCGCGGGAAAGGGTGCGCACGCCGGACGCGAGGATCTGCGAGAAGGCGTTGCCGCGGAACTGGACGGCGGTGGCGCTGTTGCCGAAGGCGGCGTCGTTCCCGGCGACGACATAGCCGTTCGAGACCGTGGTGCCGCCGGTGTAGGTGTTGGCGCCGTTGAGCCAGAGCACGCCCTGCTCGTTCTTGCCGAGGGCGAACGTCGCGCCGGAGATGACGCCGTTGACCGTGAGGAGGCCGCTGCGCGGGCGCAGGTCGATGCTGCGGTTGAGGACGACGTTGCCGAGCTGGTAGCGGTAGCCGTTGAAGGCGTCGAAATACAACGCGCTGTTGCCGCCGCCGCCCGCGGCGTAGGTGCCGCTATGGCCGACGGTGAGCGTGGGCAGGACCACGATGCCGTTCTCGTTCCCGGCCGAACGCGCGCCGGCGACGAAGATGCGGTTGGAATTATCGTTTCCGCCGGAGGTGTTGATGCCGGCGTTGGCCAGGACGAACGGCGCCGGGCCGTCGAAACGGAATTCCAGGCGGGCGGTACGGTCGCTGTTGGCCGCCAGGTCGATGCTGGTGGAGGCGAGGCCGGCGGCGCCGACGTGTCCGAGGACGAGGCGGCCTTGCTCGACGACCGTGTTGCCGTCGTGGAGGTTGTCGGCGTTGAGGATGAGCACGCCGCCCTGGCGCTTGCGCAGCACCTGCGCGCCGGTGCTGCCGACGTCGATGACGCCGTTGATCGTGACGATCCCGTTGGAGCCGGTGTTGGTGTTGTCGTCGCCGACGTCGAAATAGAAATTTCCCGCGGCGCCGAGGTTCGGGGAGACGGCCCCGTTGACGACGAAGTCGGCCCAATTGCCGCCGTTCGCGCGGAAGCTCAGGACGCGGTTGTTATTGGTGTCACGGTCGCCGATGACGATCGAACCCAAGGGCAACGAGACGAAGCCGCCGCCGCCGAGGGAATTGGCGCGTATCGTGCCGGTGCCGGAGGCGACGTCGAGACGGCGGAAGGCATACTGGGAGTCCGTCCCGCCGAAAAGGCCCGCGGCCGTCGAGAGACGCAGTTCGCCGGTACGCAGGAAGACCGTCGAGGAGCGGGCGGCGCCGAGCGCGCCGTCGACGCCCACCTGGAGCACGCCGCCCTGGCCGAGCGTGACGCTGCCCGTGAAACCCTGAGCCTTCGGGATGAAGATGACGCCGTCGGTGTAGTTGCGGTCGTTGGCGTCCGGCGCGCCGACGATCAGCGGGAAGGCGCCGCGCAGGACGTTGGCGCCGGCGATGGTGAACGTGCCGCCTGTGTTGCTGTGGCCGCCGAGGCGGAAGGCGGTCGTGCCGCCGCCGGAGGGAGACAGCGTGGCGCCGGTGAAGGTGGCGTTGCCGGAATCGGCCCCGAACCAGGCTTCGACGTTGGGAGCCGTCGCGCGGACCTGCGCCATGAGGTCGGCTTGGAAGTCATTCAATCCGCTCAGCGTGATCGCGATACGTCGGGCTTGGCCGCCTTGGTTGTTGGCGATCAGGAAATTGAGTCCGCCGCCGAGCAGGTCGCCGCCGGTCCCGGTCAGCGAGCCGAACGTGACGCCCGCGCCCGTGCCATACCCCGAACCCAACGTGAGCGCCGCCGGGGTGTCGTTGTTGATGTTCTGGAGGATGACGAGCTGGTTCGCGCCGATGTTGGCGGGCGATTCGACCCTGAGGCGGGCTCCCGCGTTGATCTGGATGTCGCTGCCGACCACGTCGGCGCCGGCGCGGCCCGCGCCGGTGAGCCAGAGTTCGCCCTCGTTGACCTGCGTGCCGCCGGCGTAGCCCTTCGGGTCGGTGAGCCAGAGGATGCCGGCTCCACGGCGGATGAGGGTGCCGTCGGTGATGTCGCCCGTGATGAAGCCGATCGCCCCGCGGCCGGAGGCGGAGGCATTGCCGTCGAGGCGGAGGTAGCGCTGCTCCCCTCCGAGGTCCAAGCCGTTGGCAAGCGTGACGGCGTGCGTGGAGTTGCCGCCGTTGAGGGTGAAGATGCCCGGATTGAAGAACAGGCCGCCCCACTCGATCGTCTCGCCGGCGCCGCCGAAGTCGACGCGGATGGGCGCGCCGTAGGCGCCTAAGCCGGAGCCGACGCCGCCGGTGAAACGCACCTGCCCGGAGCCGGCGCCCAGCGGACGCAGGAAATCGCGGTCCGTCTCATAGACGGCCTGCTGCGACACGGAACCAGCGAACACGAGATTGGCCGCGGAGAGGGCCGGCGCGGCCGTGCGCGCGCCGATGACGTCGCGCAGGTAACCTTCGTTGAGGATCGTCGCTCCGGTATAGGTCGAGGTCGCGAAGAGCGACGTGACGCCCGCGGAGGTCTTGACGTAGGAGACCGGGTTCGCTCCGTTGTCCGTGATGACGGAGGCGATCGAACGGGAGTTCCAAGCGAGGTCGTAGAGATGGTAATCGCCTTCCGCGCCCGCGGTGAGGAAAGGGACGTTGATCGCATGCGCGCCGCCGCTGGCAAGAAGGCCGCCCGACGCTATGACGAGGGTCGAATTCGCGGCGCCGGTCAGGGTCCGGCCGGTTGAGCCTTGGAGATTGAGCGAGCGGATCGTCGTCGCGCCGGAACCAAGGACGACGTTGCCGGCGGTCACCTTGACGTGCTGCGTCGGCGCCCACGTACCGACCGCAGTGTCGACGGCGTAATCGGCCGCGACCATCGCGGTGTAGCCGAAGCCGCCGGCCGACGGGGCGAGGTATTTCAGGAACTCGGCGTTGGTATAGGCCCAGCCGCCGATGAACGGGACGTTGGCGGTGAGGCTTCGGTTGATGACCTGATACCGGGTGCTGAGGCCGATGTCGGTGGCGGCCGAGCCGTCGCCCGAAATGAGGAGGGTCGCCGTGGGATCGACCCGGGTGACGGCGGCGAGGCTGACCGAGCGCACGACCGAGGCGCTGGCGTTGTCGCGCTGGTCGATCAACGTCTGGCCGCCGACCAAGGTCAGCGTGCCGAGGACTTCGCTCCAGTTGACCGCGTTCTGTCCGGCGGTGCTGTTGTTGAAGGAGTTGTTCTCGACGCGGATGCGCGAGCCGCGCGAGACGATCGGCGCGACGTCGCTGAAACGGTTCTGCTGGGCGGAGGCGCCGAACGGAAGCAGCACCTGCAGGGTCGTATTGCGGAGCGTGAGCCCGGCGACGGACTGATACGGATTGGCGCCGCTGGTCGGGTCATTGGCGTCGACTCGGACCTCGCCGAGAAGGGAGACGATCGGACCGGAGTATGTCGAGGCGTTGCCCTGGAGTCGAAGTCCGCTGATGCCGTAATGGACGAGCGGATTGGCGCCGAGCACGCGGGAAGTCGCGCCGAAGCTGACGAAGTTGGTGCCACCTGCGGTCAGCGTGGCATCGAGGTCCCAGATGCCGTTCAGGGCGATCAGACCGGCCAGGTCGGCCTGGACGCGCGTGGCGGAAACAAGGTCTACGTTGCCGTTCACGTTGGCGCCGTTGGCGCCCATCATCAGCCGCAGCGCGCCGTTGCCGCCTAGGCCGCGTCCGGCGAGACTGAGGTTGTCGACGAGCGTGACGGCCGTGCTGCCGGCGTTGACCGGGCCCAAGGCGAGCGTGGCGCCGCTCGCGACGGTCGTCGCGGCCGAACCGAACAATCCGAGTTGGTCATGCGTGTTGGTCTGACCGGCCAGGAGCAACATGCCGCCGAGGATCGAAGTCTCGCCCTGATAGGTGTTATGGCCGCGGAGGATGAGCAGTCCGGAACCTTGCTTGGTGAGGCCACCCGCGCCTGAAATCCCGCCGCGGACATTGAGGAGGCCTGCCAGGTCGAAGGTCGTGGTCGCTCCGAGCTGCAACGTGGAGTTCAAGGCCGTCCTGGCTCCGTCGGACTGCGTTACGGAGGGTGTCGCGCCGGTGAACGTGAGCGAGTTGTTGGCGATGGTCGTCAGGCCGACGGCGCCGAAATGAAGCCCGCCGACCGAGAAGGAGGCACCAAGGTTGACCAAGCCGCCGGCACCGAGGAACGTCGCCGTGTCACCGCTGCTGTTGTTCCAGGCGACATCGGCGGATCCGTCGAACCAGTTTGCATCGACGGAGCCCCAGGTACCAGGGCCACCGAGTCCGGTACCCGTTGTCAGGTTGTTACCGGCGGCGGTGGCATCGCTATCCCAGTACAGATTAGCGGCCTTCGCCTGAGGTGATTTCACTAGTCCACCGCCCAAGACCACCGCTGCCACCATCAGGGAAGCACGAGAGAGTGAACGGACAGGTTTGCGGGGTAAGGCGGACATCAAAAAGTCACTGGACAACTAAATGACACGGTTTCGCAGTGTTTGGGGTCGACACTGCACGTTTATAAATGACCTAGAAAAGCCCCCCATCAACCGATAAATCGCTAAAATCGTCTTTTGGGGCCGTTTTTTTGCGATTATAGCCTCTATGAGAGCCATTTTATGGATTATTTCCGCTATTTAAAACTGTAAAATATTCTAATTCAATGAGATATGTAATTAGGAGCAATCTGTGCGCTTGGCGGTAGGGCAGCCGGTCATCCACTCCCTAGTTTCAGGTGGGGTCGGGACTGCGTCACGACCTAGCTGTCTCGGGTAGGGCTAACCGACCTTGGTCAGCCGAGCCATGGGTACGGCGTAACACGCCCTACCCTTCGGCCATCCCTACCCATGGCATCACCCTGCGGCCTCCAGGCCTCTCCTGGATTGGCTGCCTTCCTTGCCAACATGTCAACAGGTCAACCAAGCGGCGCGCAAAAGCTTACGCTTTCGATTCCGCGTTGGTCTTCCGACGTCGACGGATGGCCGCGGCGGCGAGGGCCAGGGCGCCCATCGCGAAGCCGTAGGTCGAGGGCTCGGGCACGGCGGTCAGCGTGATCGCCGAAACACCGTCGAAGTCGATCGACCAGAGGGCCGCGTTCGAGGCGCTGCCGTCGGAGTAGGTGAAGCCGGCGAGGTCGAAGGTGAAGACGTCGCTGATGTTCACGCCGTTGTTGAGCTGGACGCCGCCGACGGTGGCGAAGGCGAACGTGCGGATCGAGGCGACGCCGTTGGGCGGACCGAAGTTGAGCGGGTCGCCCAGCGCGGTGCCGTCGCCGGCGCCGAGGAGCGAGACGACGCGCAGGACGACGCGGTTGCTGGCGGAGGCGCCGCGCAGGTCGAGGTTGCCCGTGATGTTGAGCTTGTCGTAGCCGGCCACGTGGTCGGTGGCGTCCTGGACCTGCCACTCCATGATCGAACCGCCGGGGAGCACCACGTTGGTCGCGTTGAAGACGCCGGGCGAGTTGCCGGGCGAGAGGATGGCGCCGGAGACCAAGGTGGCGTTGGTGACGGTGCCCGAGCCGCCGAGCTTGGCGCCGCTGCTGAGCGTGATGTCGCCGAGCGTGCCGTTGACGGCGAGCAGGCCGCTCGAGACCGCGACGTTGACGGTCGGGGCGTTGACGGCGGCGGCGATCTTGAGCGCGCCGCTGCCTTCCTTCTGGAGCGAGGCGCCCGCGCCGAAGTTCGGGTTGGACGCGAAGGTCACCGTGTTGGCGCCGAGGTCGAGCTTGGCGGTGGCGCCGGCCGGGACGGAAAGGCGCGAGGAGATGTCGTCGGTGTTCGCGCCCGTCCAGGCGAGGCGGGAGCCGTTGGCGACCTCGATCACCGACAGGGCGTGCGTGGCGTTGGTGCCCAGCGCGCCGGACTCGAAGCCGAGGGTCGCGCCGCCGGCGACGTCCATGCGCGCGTCGCCCTTGAAGCGGTTGGCCGCGCCGGCGAGCACCCACTTGCCGGTGCCGTCGATGACGAGGTTGGCGAGGCCGCGGCCCGCGGCGAGGTCGGCCGCCGAGATCTGGGCCTCGAAACGGTTCACGCCGCTGTTGTTGGCGACGAGCTTGAGCTCGGGGGTCGGATCGGACGCATCGAGGGCCATGATCGACGCCGAGCTGAAGGTCAGCGGCGCGGCGGCGGCGTCGACCGCGAGCGCGGCGGCGCCGTTGACCGTGAAGCTGCGGGAGGTCGTCGTCGCGGTCGTGCCCGTGAACTCGAGCGTCGCGCCGTTGCCCAGGACCAGCTTGGTCGGGTCGTTCAGGGCGGAGGCGCCGAGCGAGCTGCTGTTGTCCGCAAGGTAGGCGGCCGAGATGACGGCGCCGGCGGTGGTCGCCTCGACCGCGCCGGTGAAGAAGTTCGGGGTGGTCAGCGTGAGCTCGCCGCCGTCGGTCTTCGTCAGGCCGCCGGCGCCGGTGAGGACGGTCGTGACCGAGGTCGAGCCCGTGGTGGTGACGGAGGCGGTGGTCGGGCCGCCTTCGATCGTGCCGCCGGTCGCGACCGTGATGGCGTTGGAGACGCCGAGATTATTGAGGTCGAGGATGGCGCCGGCGGCCACGGTGATGGCGCCAGTGCCGAGCGCGCCGGCGTTCTGGATGATGAGCTCGCCAGCGTTGATCGTCGTGCCGCCGCCGAAGGTGTTGGCGCCGGTGAGCGTCAGGACGCCAGAGGTGGCCTTGATGAGGCTGCCACCGCCGCCGAGGCTTCCGGCAAACGTACCATCATTGACGGTGAGCGCGGTCGTGTTGCCCAAGGTGATCGTGCCGCCGTTGAGCGTGCCGACGGAGGCCGTGGCGCCGTTGAGGTTCAACGTGCCGGTGGTGAGGGTCGTGATCGTGGCGACGCCGCCCACGGTGGTCGTGCCGCCGCCCACGGTCGTCACGGCGGCGGCGCCCGTGATCGTATTGGTGCCACCGGTGACGGAGCTCGAGGTGAGGGAACCGAGGGAATTGGTGCCCGCGCTGATCGCGCCGTTGAGCTCTCCGCTGATGGTCACCGAGCTGCCGACGTCGCCGGTCATGGAACCCGCGGCGACCGTGCCGGCGGTGACATTGCCCGTGAGCAGGCCGGTCAGGGTGACGGCGCCGCCCGAGACATTGCCGGTGAGCGTGGCCGCGGTGACCGTGCCGGCGCTGACGTTGCCCGTGATGGAACCGGCGGTGACCGTGCCGCCCGTGATGTTGGCGCCCAGGGCGCCGACCACCGTGACGTCGCCTTCGGAGACGCCGCCCGTGATGTCGGCGGCGGCGCCGAAGCGGGTCTTGCCCGTGCCGGCCAGCGTGGCCAAGGTGATCTTGCCCGTGGAGGCCGAGAAGTTGAGGGCGGCGGCCGTGGTGCCGGCGTTGGTGACCGCGCCCGAGATCGTCAGGTCGGCGGCGGAGATCGTGGCGGTCGCCGAAGCGTCGAGCGCCAGCGTCGCGGCCAGGTTGTAATTCACCGCCGAGAGCACGGCGCCGTTGACCGTGATGCCCGAGGTGGCCGAGAGCGCGCCCGACGCGGCGGTCAGCGTACCGGCCGAGACCAGCGTCGCGCCGGCGTAATCATTGGCGCCGGAAAGGGTCAGGTTGCCCGCTGCCAGCTTGGTAAGTCCGCCCGAACCAGAGATGCCGACGCCGATCGCGAAAGCATCGGAACGGCTGATGGCGAGGGTGCCGTTATTGACGATCGCTCCCGCACCAAGCGCACCCGTCGTTCCGCCTGCTCCGACCTGAAGCGTGCCGGCGGAAATGGTGGTGATGCCGACATAAGCCGCCGTTCCGTCAAGGATGAGCGTGCCAACGCCGGTCTTGGTCAGTCCTCCCGTGCCGTTGAGCGCGCCGATGTTCCGTAGGGTGCCGGACTGGGGGTCGAAAGTGATGGTGTTCGTGGCCGAGCCGATGGCATAACCGCCCATGTCGAGCGTCGCACCCGTGAGGTTGACCGTGCCGGTGGCGGTGCCGCCGCCGACGGCGTCGTTGCCGCGCAGGATGTCACCGGAGAAAGTAATCTGACCTCCGGTGAAATTGGCGGTGGCGACAGCATTACCCAACCCCGAAGTCGTGGCCAACGTCCAGGCACCAGTGGTGACGGTGCCACCCCCGATGTTGATATTGGTCGTCGTCGTATTGCCGTTTGCCCCCTTGGAGGAAGCGTTCAAGGAACCGATCTCCAGCGTTCCGGAGTCGAACGAGAAGACGTTGAGGAGGTTGGCGTTTCGGTTCTGGGTGCCGATGCTCACCGTGGAGAACTTCAAGACGGCCTGGTGACCGGTGACGTCGAAGGTATTCTGATTGGTGGAGAGGACCACCGCGGTGTTCGCGGAACCGGTGCCCATGTTGAAAGGAGTGGCGGAGGCGCCATCCGCCGCCCTGACATCCAAGGTGCCGGCGGCGCCGGCGAAAGTGACCGAGCCGAGGTCGCGGCTTCCCGTGCCGATGTTCAAAGCACCGACACGCAGGACGGTCGCGCCCGTCCCGAACCTGAGCTGGTTGACCTGACCGGCATTACCGTTGTAGGATCCGCCTCCTCCGATTGTGAGGGCACCGGCCGTGATGGTCGCGGCAGCAGGCAGGGAAATCTGGGCATAGCCGGTGCTGTTCGTGCCGCTCGTGCTGCTCACCAAGAAGACTCCGGACGACGGATGAAGCGACACCGTCATAGCCGAGAGACCGGTCAAATCGGCCGTGGTGACATTGGTTTCGGTGCCTCCGACGATGAACGTGTTGCCCGTGGCGGTGACGTTATCCACGGTCAGCTGGCCGCCGCCGGTCGTCTGCAGGACGGTGGTCCCGCCGGTCGTGCCGAGGGTCACTGCGCCCGTGACCGTGAAAGTCCGCCCCGTTCCGACCTGGAGCCGGTTGATAGCGGAAGCGGAGGTGGATTGGACGCTCAGGCCTGCTCCGCTCTGATCGAATCCGACGAAATCAGCGACCCCGGCCGTCGCGGCCGCGCCGAGACGGAGGGAGGAACCAACAGGCAACGCACCCGCCACCGAGAAACGCAGGGTGCCGTCATCCACTTGGGTGGCTCCCGTATAAGCGTTAGCCGACGCAAGCACCCAGGTGTTCGCGTCGGCCTTGTTGAGCGTCATCACGCCGCCGAGTTCGGTGAGCGCACCGATCGAATTGGCGAGGGCCGCGTCAGACGTCCCGCGCAGCGTGAAAGTCTTGTTGCCCGCCATCTCGAAGCGTGCGCCCGAGTTCAAGGCCAGCGCCCCAGTGCCGTTGGCGAAGACGGAAATCGTGCCGGTGGTGCCCTGTAGTCCGATCGCCCGGTCAGTGCTGTGGCCCGAGCCAGTGTACCTAAGTCCGGCCCCATTGGTCGTAAGGCCCATCCGAATCACGCCGTTCTCGGCATTGGTCGGCGCACCTAAGGAACTGGCGCCGCCTCCGACGTTCGCAATGCTGTCGAAGACCAGCGTCCCAGCGGTGACTTCGGTGGTGCCAGCGTAAGTATTAGCTCCCGTAAGCGTGAGCACGGAGGACTGAGACTTGGAAAGGCCCAAAGACCCGGCGAGCACCGCGGCGACGGCGAGGTCGGTGGTCTGCCCGAAGCTGAAACCTTGGCTGGCGGTGATGACACCCGTACCCGTGATGACGGGCGAAGCGCCCGCCGTGGTCAAGGTGCTGACGCTCAAGGACCGCGACCCGATGTCCAAGGTGGCGCCAGCGTTGATCGTCATGGGGCCTCCCACGCCGAGTGCGTCGTTGGCCCCGAGGGTGATCGTCCCTGCGGAAAGGGTCGCTCCGCCCGTGAAGGACGCCGCGGCGTTGAGCGTCAGGTTGCCCGTGCCCAGCTTGGTGAAGCCACCTGCGCCGGCTCCGAGGGAACCAGCCAGGACAAGGTCGACTCCGTTCGTGTCGATCGAGCCACCGCCGGAAAGGAAGGAGATCGTGCGCTGGCTGAGGTCATCGGCGAAGCCGGCCCCGAGACGCAAAGTGCCGCCGGCAAAGACGAGGGCGCCGGTGTTCCCGCCGATGTTATCGAGGTCGCCGACCTGGAGGATGCCTTCGTTGAGGGTCGTGCGGCGGGCTCCTCCGCCGGCGGTGTTCGTGCCGGAAAGAACAAGGATGCCACGTCCCGATTTCGTCAGATCGGCGGCGGTGATGAGGGGCGAAGCAATGGTCGCGGTGACCGTCGCTCCGGCGGGGGCGGAAGTCGGGTTCTGGACGAACACGACGTATTCGTTCGTCGCCCCGACAGAGATGCCACTGTTAAAACCGCCGAGTGTCAGGCCCATCGCCGGCGAACCGGTCAGCGCCGCGGTCGCCGTGAACAACATCGCCCCGGAGGTCACCGTCAAGATCTGGTCGGCGCCGGAGCCGCTGACGCTGAAACTTGCGGCGGAGGTATTGGAGTTGTTGATGACGAGCGCGTTGACGGTCTGTCCTGCCAGACCCGTCAGGTCGGCGGACAGGGACACGCGGACGTT
>JACCDN011056737.1_pt1 | contig 28530 bp, 31 predicted proteins | sample 7441691 | NCBI WGS metagenome assembly JACCDN01 (sample SAMN15323439, study PRJNA562643) | freshwater metagenome | isolation source: river surface water | place: USA:Blue River Watershed | collected 2017-08-16 | reverse complement strand
TTGCGCTCTGTTTGCCTGAACTGCATGCGCTCATGCGACGTTGTCAACATGGCCGTCGCCGTGTTTCGGAATGCACTCAACTTCGACGCTCTCGTTGCCATGGCGAGAAAAACTTAACAGCCCTGAGTGACCCCAACCCTAGTGGACGCGTTCCTGCTCTCACGCCCGCGGTCGCGTCCCAGAAGCTATAACCACCTACGCTGTACGATGGGCAGATTCTTTTCATTTCTTGTTGATCGCGAGAAGCTTGTCGCAACACCACTGCAATCACCACCACGTCGTTCGAGATATGAGCGAACGCCGTTTATTTTCGATATGACCGCGGCCAGGCGACTACTTGAGCTCGCCAGAACCCTTCCCGATAAAGGCGGGACCATCGAGCGCGGCAGCACTTACTTCATTCTTTTTGCCGTTCTATACGGACTCGGATTGCGCGTCGGAGAAGTCTGCCGGTGCGCATCAGGGACGTCGACCTCGAGCAGCGACTGCTCGTTATCCGGGAAACCAAGTTTTATAAGAGCCGTCTTGTCCCCTTCGGCCCCAAGCTTGGAGCGTTGCTCGTAGAGCATGTATGTCGGCGCCGGTCCATATGTGCAACCCGGGATGAAGCACCGCTGTTCTGCCTGCGTGGGGGCCGGCCTATTAATCCATGCACCGTCAGCCAGACGTTTCATGCCCTGATTCCCAGACTGCATCTGGATGTTGGGCCAGGTGTTTCGTATCCGCGCCTTCATGATCTCCGTCATGCATTCGCTGTCGGAGTACTTGCCCGCTGGTACCGCCTCGGCCTTGATCCGCAGTCCAATCTCCTTGCACTTTCAACGTTCATGGGCCACGTCGATGTGAGTTCCACCGCAGTGTACCTGTCGACGACGCCTGAACTGCTCGAACTGGCCAACCGTCGCTACAAGGCGTTCGCCGCAGCAACCCTCAGGGAGGTTCTGCCATCATGACATTTTCTCTCGGTTCATTGATACGGTCGTTTTTTACAGATCATCTTCCGGTGCAGAAGGGGCTGCGCCAAGGTTCGATCCGAAGTTATCGTGACACGATCCGCCTGTTCCTGTGCTTTGTGTCCGAACAACGTGGCAGTTCAATCTCATCCCTGGCCATCGAGGACCTGAGCTTCGAACAGATTCTTGCATTCCTGAAACACCTCGAGCAACGGCGCGGCAACTGCGTACGTACTCGCAATCAACGGCGCGCAGCACTGAATACATTCTATTCATACCTCGCCTTGCGAGTACCGGAGATGCTTGCGGTCTGCCAACAAATCGCGGCAATCCCCGTCAAACGTACATCATTGCCCGACACCCATTACCTCGAACACGAGGAGGTGACGGAACTGTTTCGCTCTCTCCCAAAGCAGGGACGTTTCGCACTTCGCGATCGCACATTATTGCTCTTCCTGTACAACACCGGTGCCCGGGTACAAGAAGTCGCTGATCTTCGCCGGGAGCATCTCGATTTCATCCCGCCCGCCAAGGTCCACCTGCATGGCAAAGGCGATAAGTGGTGCATCTGCTCGCTCTGGGAAGAGACGGTGAAGCAACTTCAGCAACTGCTCACGCAACAGCACACATCGCCTGACGGTTATGTCTTCTGTGCGGCAAAAAACCGTCCCCTGACACGCTTTGGCATCTACAAGATTGTCCGACGACATGCTGCATCGTGGGACACGGACAAGCCACAGCCTCGACGAGTAAGTCCGCATCTTTTTCGGCATACTGCCGCGGTCCATCTTCTGGAATCTGGCGTTGAGATCAACGTGATCCGCGGCTGGCTTGGACACGTTAGTCTCGATACCACGAACCGCTACGCCGAGCTGACCCTGCGCGCCAAGGCTGAAGCTTTGCGTGCCTGCGAGGTGAATTCTGGAATTTCGGCGGCATCCCGCGCGCGTACCGCCTGGAGTGACGATAAAACTCTTCTCGAATGGCTCAACTCCTTATAGCACATTATGTGTTCCGATATTCGCGCTCCACCGCATCGACATCGGTCAACGCGCTCGGCCGCCACATAACGCCATTGGGCACAGAACATCGACAACGCGAAGTGCGCGATCACCAAAGCCTGCATGTACAGCCCGGAGGTCCAGCGCTCGTATGCCGCGCTCGCTGAGGGGTACGGCTTCCGGATCGACGCGTGTTCCTCGCGATGCTCCTGCATGATGAAGTCGCGCGGCGAGACCAGAAGAAGCTCGGCGCGCGTCTCGTGCGTGCCGGCTTCGGGCTAGGCAAGACACTGAAGACCTTCAACTTCGACCGGCTGCCGAAGCTCAACCGCGCGCACATCCACGATCTCGCCACTGGTCGTTACATCGACGAGAAGGTGGCAATCCTGATGGTCGGTCAAACAGGCGTCGGCAAGTCCCACATTGCCCAGGCGCTGGGCCACTGCGCTGCGCGTCAGGGGCGTGACGTGCTGTTCGTCACGCAAACCGACCTGATCAAGAAGCTGCATGCGGCCCGCGTCACGGCGCCTCTACGAGCGCAAGTTCCAGCAGTTCGTGCGCGTGCCGCTGCTGATCATTGACGACTTCGCGCTCAAACCCCTGCGCGCGCCACATGACGAAGACTTCCACGACCTGGTGGCGGCCAGGTATGAGCGGGCGGCTACCATCCTGACATCCAATCTCGATCTCAGCGAATGGGGCGATGCCTTCCCCGACAACCGGGTTCTCGGCGCCGCGACACTCGACCGGCTACGCCATGGTGCCTACCGCATCGTCATCGAGGGCGAGAGCTTCCGCAAGCCTAAACCGAGGCCTGAAAGCGGCGAAAACGCCGTTGCAAAATCCAGTAAAAAACCGCATTCTTGAGGCCGTTCGAATCCGCGTTTGACACCACTTCCAACTGGCGCCATTACGGCGATCATCCCCGGCGCCTTTACGCCGATCCGTGACAGGCGTCATCACGCCGGACCTGTACGAACCGGAAATCAACCGGCTCTACGCCGCGATGCTCGAGCATTACGGGGTCGTCGCCGATCCTGCACGCGTAAGGGATCCGAATCGCAAGGGTACCGTGGAAAGCGCGATCAAGCATACACAGAGCACAGCCCTCAAGGGTCGCCGCCTCGAGTCCATCGAAGCCCAGAACGAATTCCTGATGCACTGGGAGGAGAACTGGGCCGCCAGACGCATCCACGGCAGCGCGCGGCGGCAGGTCAAGGCGATGTTCCAGGAGGAGAAGCCTTATCTGCAGGCGCTGCCGCTCACCGGGTTCCGCTACTTCAAGGAGGTGGTGCGCACCGTCAACGACGACACCACCGTCAGCATTGACCGCAGCAACTACGCCGCGCGTCCCGCGCCCATCGGCTCCCTCGTGTGCGTGCGCGTCTACGACAGCACCCTGGAGATCCGCGATCGCCGCACCCAGGAGCTGCTGCGCACGCATCCCCGCCACACCGAGCCCGGCTCGCTCGAGCTTCCCGAGAGCGAGCGCCCGTTCAACCCGTCGCGCCAGACGAGCGTGGCACTCGCCAGCGCTGGCGACATCGGGCCGCGGGCGAAGGCACTGTGCCAGCACCTGTTCGACGTCGAAGGTCGCGTCGGCCATCGCGGCATGTGGGGCATCGTCGCGCTGGCGAAGAAGTATCCCGCCTGGCTCGTCGAGCAGGCCTGCGACCACGCCCTGCGTCACCACCTCTATCGCTACCGGCAGGTGCGCGCCGTCGTCGAGCGGCTGTTCGAGCAGGCGCTTGAGCGTCTGGACCGCGCGCCACAGCTCGCCTTGCCGCTCACTCAGGAGCATGCCCTGATCCGGCCCGCCACCGAATACGGCGAGCTCTTCAACGCCGGCGCACAGCGCAGCGCCGGACCCCACCAATCCTCCACAACAGGAGAAACTGAATGACCACCATGCTACCCGATATCGAGCGCGCGCTCAGGCTGCTACGCCTGTCGGGCGTGCGCGACACGCTCGAGACCCGCGTGCTGCAGGCGCAGGGCAGCCAGCAGCCGTTCCTCGAGACCTTCGCGCTGATCCTGCAGGACGAACTCGACCGCCGCCAGCTGAGCCCACCGGCCCAGCGCGAGGCAAGGCAACGGGCCATCCTCGAGAGCGATCTGCTCGTGCTCGACGATCTGTTCCTCTCGCGCACGATCCCCGACGAGGCGGGCGCGTTGCTCCAGACGCTCGTCCATCAACGCTACAAGCTTCGCCGCAGCGTAGTCGTCATTTCGAACCGGATCGTCCAGGACTGGGGCGCCTATCTCGGCGACAACACGATGAGCACCACCATCCTCGACCGGCTCATGCATCATTGCCACCTGCTGGAGTTCGACGGGCGCAGCTATCGCCTCAAGGAGGCCGCCGAAACCCTTGCGCGAAAATCGAAAGAGAGCTAAAAACCATCTCGTCCTGCTTCACGGGGTGGGGGAATTTAAGTGCCCGTAAGTGGAGGAATTTGAACTGCCCGCCAAGGCGCATTGCTCTTGGGCAGCGGTGAAGTTTGGGCGTTCGCAGTCACGATGGTCGACTCACCATCCTTCTTCGCCACGTACTTCAAGCGCACGTGCTCGATAACCGTGAGCCTGGACGGCTCGTAGTGCAGCGTCTCGCTGCGCTCCTCACCGATGTGCTCGACCTCATCGAATGCGGCCTTCTGTTCGTCACTCAGGTCGTATTCGACGCGCTCGCGCGGCAGGTCCTTCGACAAGGCGGGACGCCCCCTGCGGGTGTGGCCCGCAACCGGAACCTTTGCCGGCTCGGGCGGAATGGGCAATTCCGTCGCGGCTTCGAACAGCTCAGCCTGGCCCGCCAGCCGCTCGGAACTCACGCCGAAGCGTGCGCGATTGAGCTGGGCAATCTGGTGCTGCAAGCTTTCCAGTTGCTCCCACAGCATGCACGCGAGCCGATTCTGTTCGAGTGCGAAGGCCTGTAACGCCTCGGGCTCGAGCGGCAGATCCGCGACAGTGATGGCGGCCGGCGACATGTCGACCATGATGCCCAACTCGCGCTGCGTTTACAAGACTCGTAGGTGCAGAAACTGTGTGAGATGCGAGCCAGGTCAGCTTACGCGCCCCACCGCGACGGCGCGATGCGGCTCGCGCGCCGGGATCTCGATGCCTTCCAGCCAGGCATTGAGTTCAGCGAGCGTGAAACCGCGTTGTGCGAGCGACGCCGGTGATGGGAAATGCCCGTGTTCAAGCCGCTTGTACCAAAGCGCGAAACCGGTGCGATCCCAATACAGGCACTTCACCTTCGTGCGGTCCCGGCCAACGAACACGAACAGATTGCCTGAGGCCGGGTTCTGGGCCAGCAGCGGTTCGACCAGATACGACAGTGTGTCGATTGATTTGCGCATGTCCACCGGCTCACGGCAGATGTAGGCGCGCACGTCGGCAGCGATCAGCACTGTGAACCACCGAGCTGCCCGAGCACGAAACGCACGATGCGCTCGGCATGAGTGCCAGTCAGTTCGATGCGAACACCGGCGAGCGACAACGTCACGCGATCACGAGACGTCGATGTATCAACCGTCGTTGACGGCGTTGTCGTGACAGGCCCACTATCTGGACGAGCAACGACAAATGCCGCGTCCAGGGTCATGGCGAGCGGACCCGTAGCGAGAGCAGTCTCGCCAAAAAGCTTTTTGCGCCACAGATCGAAGGTACTGACGGCAAGTCCCTGTTCGCGGCAGAAACGTCGCACGCCAAGACCGCTTGCTCTCCATGCCATGACCATCTCGCGCCAGAATGCTTCACCTTGCCGAGGGCGTCGCACGGCTGTCTCGACACCTGTTGCATCGTCCATCGCATAGCTCCGGTCATCACGATAGCGACACCTTCGCACCGCGCTGACGTGCACTCAAGACAGGGATGCGCTGACGGATACCCTGGCGCCCGCTGGAGATGGATTGAGGATCATGGCTAGCGCATCCGAGCGCGGGGTAGCGGCCGAGCCAGTCGAGCGCGCGAGAAACCGCGCGTTCCAGAAAGAACGTCTTGCCTTGCATGAGTGCTCCGTTGGAAGAAATGGCCCGCTCACAGGCGGGCACGCATCGATCTTGCCGTATGCACGGCGAAGTCAAGGGACAGCGGCGAGACTATTATGCTGATTGAGCGGGCCGCTTGAGATGGGCGATCGTTTCAAGGATCAAGGGCGTGCCGGCAACGATCGCAGTCTCGTCGTTGGAAATGTTGAGGGCGTGCCGGATCTTGCCTAGATCGAGAGCAGCCTCACGATAGAGCAATTTGTATTCGTCAAGCGCGTGAACGTGATCGAGCAGTTCATCGACCGCCTCGTAGATCTCCGGTGGTACGTCACCCTGAGGACCAGCGGGGGCTATCCCGTGCCTAAGAAAAATGTCGCGAATAGCAATCCGGTTCATGTCCAGATATCGGTGCGGCCGAACGACGGGTATGCCGTCGATGTAATCCTGGACCGCATGTTCCCAACCCCTGTTTCGCGCGTCGTAAGGCACGAGCTTGCGCAGTGCGAGCAGTGCAAGCCGTTCAAACTCGCGCCCGCCGCCACCGGGTGGTGTATCAGGGTGTGCGGATCTCACGCGCTGGCCGTCGCGCCACGCTTCCCGCAGCGCGCGTTGTACGGCCGCAGGCTCGTTGGGATAGCGGTGCGTCACCCACTGATGGCTTAGGACGACTTCTTCGTCTGTCCAGTCTGCGTCGCTCCGCTCGATGGAGTTACCGAGCGCTTTTATTGCGTCATCAATCTTCTCGACAACGGCGACGAGCTGCTCGCGAAGTGTGAAAAGCCATTTTCGTATCGAATCGGGCCGTCCGTTGAGAATGAACGGCGACGCGGCGTAGCGTGTGAAATTGAGGATGTCCTGCAGTATCTGAGCGAGTTGCGGCAGCATGACTTCTCCGGGGGGCGTATAGCAGTGCGTGTAGTTACCGTATCGATGAGCGGAGTAAGTCAAGTTGCCGCACGACGCCTGTTGGCTTCCGGCAGTCGAACCGACTCGAGCGCGTTGCGATCTACATCCCATTCAATGGCCGGAATCTGACGTGCAAGTCGGAGCGCGCGCTTCTGCTCTTTGCGAGCCTCGTATAATTCGACGCCGTTCATCCCGTAAACCTCGACGTGAGTTTTCTTGGCGGTGTCACGCAACACAAAATCAGGGAGCATGTCGTCGCCGTCGGCCATGCGCACAGGTTTGATGAAGTCCCGTCGTTCAGCCACAAGCCTGTTTGCCATCGCGACTTCGTGGATCGAATCGCATGGGATGAACGCGTGCGAACAGAGCATGGCGGCGAGATCAACGACCTTCACGTGGCCCTTCGGCGTTCGCTCAACCAGAAGCAGGGCGATCACCCGCGCGGCGCGGTCGCCAAGGGAGCGCCACGCGTGCGGGTAGGTACGCGCCGCGTGCTCGATCAGGTTGGCACTGGCGTAGTATTTGCGCGCTCTGTCTGAGAGTGAGGGCGTGCCCGTATTGAGTGGGGGGACCTCATTGACTTCGCCGATCAGCAGCCCGCACCTCGTTGTTCCCTTGTCGATAGTCAGACGGCTAATAAACGCATCGAACTCGGCGTTGATGGCCGCGCGATCGGCTTCATCAAATCGGCGCATAACGTGCAGGACGTTCTGCGCGTCGGAGCCATTGATGAGCGCGGTGCCTATTTCGGCGAGCAGCTGGGCGTTGCGCTGTCCCCAATGGCGCGCAGTGTTCGCGCTACTCCACTTATTGAGACAAAAAGCACTGGTTGTGGCGGGCGGCCGACCAGCATGGCGCGGTGTTCGATGTGCTGGTGTAGAGCCGCGACCAAGCTGCGATCAAACGGCTGATGCGCAAGCTGCTTAAACGGCGCGGCCGCCCACGCATGATCGTTTCGGATAAGCTGTGCAGCTATGCTGCGCCTCAACAATGCGCTGGGGTTGAATGTTGAGCATTGGCAACACAAGGCTTCAAATAACCGGTCGTAGCGATCTACATCGCTCACCCGGGTGAGCAAAAAATCATGCGGCACGTCGTATCAGCGTGCGAGCTACAGCGATTTGCGTCGGTTCATGGGCTGCCGTTGCAATCGCAAATAGCTACGCGAACGCCAGACTCGAGCTCACGCCAGAGTGACATGGGATGAGCTTCACGTACTCGCCGGGAAGCGTAAGACGATCGATTGACATTCCATTTCTATCGCAATCGATTGCCCGAGTACTGAGCAAGTTGACAGCACCTCCGGTTGTAGTCGAATCAGTTCCGGCGGACGCAGCCCCAGTAAGGCCGTTTGCGCGGCTTATCGGACGTCAATGTCGCTTTGTCAGGCATCGAAAACAGGCGCGTATGGATCACTTGCTTTAGGCTACCCGCCCTCAACCAACGGATTGCACACACTTCCGAACAAAACCCATCTAGAAGGCAGGTACAGGGCGATTGGATTTGACAAAGCAGCCGCAGGGTGGAGGCTGGCTGCGTGATGTAACCAGCAAAGCCTCTTCGATGCGCTCGTCGGTTTCTTCGACGCCACCGGGCGTGAGCGCATCGAGCAATTGATGCCCGCGTGCTACGTGCGTACGATCGAGAAAGATCACGGCCGCCGTGAGGGGCGTCGCTACTGGCTGGTCGAGGACTTACTCAAGAAAGCTGACCTGTCGGCCTGGCCGCGCTGCCGGCAGATCGGCATGGTCGAATCCACCTGCGACACCGGCAACGGCGAGCCGGGCGTGCAGCGCCGCTACTTCATCACTTCCGCGCAGTGCCCGGTTCGCGATTTCGCCCGTACCCTGCGGGAGCACTGGCATATCGAAAATAACCCCCATTGGAGCGTGGATGTGACGCTCCCCGAAGACGCCTCGCGGGTGCGGCGCGATCATGCCGCGCAAAACTTCGCCACGTTGCGCCGCTTCGCTCTCAACCGGTTCAAGCTCGATCAAACTTTCCCCGGGCTGAGCGTGCGCAGCCGCGTCAAACGCGCCGACTGGGACCAACATTACCGCGCCGCGATACTCGGCCTCAAGCCGATTCCCTCCTCCTAACATCAGTCCGCGGATGCTTTCAGCATCGTGGCCGGTTCAAATACAATCGCTCGAAGTGCCTAGCCTCGAGCAGACGAAGTGCGCACGCGAAAGTATCGTGCGACGGGATGCTGTTGACCGGGGGCATGAAGCGCCGCAACCCTGCGAGTTAGAGCGTGCATCAGAGCACGATCCCGGTCCAGCTGTGCGCGCCGGACACGATTGCCCAGACCGCTATGCCCCGGATTTCGGTGGCGCTCCGGCGCAAGGCCGGGCCGTCGGGCGGATCTTCAATTTCTGTGAATCACTGCACCAGGCTCTTGGTCGACATCTGGGCTCCTTACGCGAAAAGTCCGAATAAACGAAATGTCGCGCTTGTTTACAATCCCTCGCGCAAGCAAAAATTTAAATCGGTAAGTCAGCTACAATCCCGCACCATCGAATCACGCGCCAACTCATGTGCGATGCCGTTGCACACGCCACGACCAACTTCCATTGAACTTCTCAAACCACTCGCTCAGCCCTAGCATTTTCCAAATGCGATGCCCTTGATGGGCCTTAATAATTAATTGCAGTTAAAATCAGTGGGTAATAAGTACGTATATATGCTGAATACATGAAGCGCAGCTCGTGAACTCAATTTTTGAATATTCCTTTTTCGTCGTATTCGGAGTTGCTGTCCTCGGTTGCAGGGTGGTTTGCCGCTCTACCTCTTTGCAGGCTGAAGCATGCCGAGACCGAATGAAGATGATTCGATTTTGTGGGCGCACAGTGGTTTTTTTCAGAACGATGGGCAAGCTGTTGGTTGAGAGCTTTCGTTGACTTACAGAACGAGATTGAAGTCCGATAAGCCACGCAAACGGCCCTGTTTACCCGATACACTTCCGAGCTGCACCCAATTCAGAAAACATTTTTGAAGAGAAGAGAGGATGAAAAAATTGGCGTTCAAAAGAATAATTGGATCAGGCGTTCTAATCGGTTCGATCGTGTTCTTGGTTGGGTGTGGCGCGTCTAGTAACAATGGGGCTGGCAACAATGGGGCTGGCGATACTACGAATACAACCACTAACTCTCCTCCAAGTCTGCTTGGCTACTTCCCCAACTGGGCCACGTACGGTGCCAATTATCAACCAAGAAATATTCCAGATTCTGTGGATCAGGTTCTTTACTCTTTTTTCAGATAGGTGACTGTGACCCCCAACAACTCGGAACGGAGGCGTCGCCGCAATGCTTGGCTAGAGGCTCGGGAGTGGGTGAAATTTTCACAGGAAGTCAAGATTATAAAATTCACAGTACTGACGCCTATTCATATTTTGACAACAATTATACGAATTCGGCAGGATATTCAAACGTTGGTGGCAAAGCAAATTTATTGAAAACATTGGCCACCGGTAAAAAAGTTTCTTTGTCTATTGGGGGCTACACTTCAGGCGTTTGGATTCAGCAAGCTATTAGCGGCTCCAATCAAACTGGTTTTGCAGACTCCATTGTGCAGTTTATGAAAAAACAAGAACAGGCGGCACAAGCGAGTAATATTGCTAGCATTCATAGTGTACATAGATTTTATGGTGTTGATGTAGATTGGGAGCCTAATAACAACTCGTGGTCATTACCGTCACAAGCTAATGGAAGCGTGCAATTGACGAAAATAGACCTGATCAATTATCTAAATTTTTTAATTTATTTAAAATCCAGCTTGACTGCCAATGGATATTCTGGTCTAACAATTGCTGTCTCAGCCAACCCAGATGTATTGCAAAACGTAGACGCCACCTATGGAGGTGGATATTGGAAAAAGATTGCAAAAGTGGGTGTGGTAATTAATTTGATGACGTATGACTATCACGCCCAAGGATGGGCGGCGTCTACATGTCCTAAAACCCAATTCAGTTCTCCGTTGCAAGCTGATCTTGCCAATCCGTGCCAATCATCGTCGGGTGGTGCGTATTCCGTTGCAAACTCAGTGCAAACCATGATAGCACTGGGCGTTCCTACTACAAGTCTTGGTTCTGGAGCGCCAGGCTATGGTTATGCGTGGGCGTTGACCCCGCAAGGCTTGAATTCTGTGACCGCTAGTAACCCCTATGAGGCATTTGACAATACGCCCCAATCGATAACCAATGTTGCTTTCCCAGGGGGAGGAGCGGCTTGGACGTATCGGTCAATTATCTCGGGGTACGCTTATGGAGTGCCCACCGCGAATAACAGTTTTTCAATTAATACTGGTGCGACTTGGACCACCCTTGGGACTAGTACCTCGGCAAATCAATCATGGGCCACTGCGACTATAAACGGGACGCCTGCTTGGATTTCTTATAGTTCTCCAAATAATATGCGAGCTTATGGTGCTTGGGCGAGAAAAACCGGACTAGGGAGTGTGATTTTCTGGAGCATGGACCAAGACGCTCAGCGAAGTGATAATAATGTAAATAACTGGGATCAGCAGTCGCTGGTTTATAACTTGAAGGCAGGATTAATTCAGTAGTCAGACATGCGAAATTGATGCGTCGATTCCGACCGGGGCGCGACATCGAAGGTGTGAAGATCTACCACCCGGGGTTGAGGCGAGGCATCACGCGGGGATTAGGCCTCTGACCAAGATCCGGTCGATTTGCTATCATAAGCCTTATGGTTATGAAATTGCCGTGACTTATTCGATCAGGGCATAAAGCGCGCAGGTATTGATTGCTTGCGCGACTGCCGGACGTGATTCAGGCTCCAGGATAACGTGGACTACGGACGGAGCTTTGCTGGCAAAGGATCTCTACGTATAGCGTGCCTAACGCTAAAGTGAATCTCGCCGAGAAAGGTCGGAGTGCATGACATCTCATCCTGTTATCGTTCGCAGCAAAGCCCGTATGACATCCTCTGGCGTGTCATGTCGGGGACCGTCAGTTGCCGCCGCGACGACACGGAGCATGTCGCCTTCGAGCATCGCCTCCCACGAAACGATACGGCGACGGTCATGAGGAAATCGGGCCAGTTTTTCGCCAATCAGGCGCTCGATGCCCTGTGTAGCCTCACGTCGCTTTTCGGACGGGACCATTTTGTCGAATCTGATTTGCTCGCGCATCGCTTCGCCACGCTCGTCCTCGGGCAGGAGGCTAATATTCCATGCCGCCACAATCGCCGTCAGTGCGCTTTGATATTCCTCCAGAGTCGGGTCATCAGATACTTCCTCCTGAAGCATCTGTGCGAGCGGCCAGGAGATTTTCTGTTCCGGCGGGAGGTCATTACGATCAAGAACAATAGTGTCAGCGGCCGCTCCCCGTTGCAATGACTCCAGATCACGTGCGCTTAGCTTGCGGGTACGCGACGAGGTTTTTCGCTGACTGGGCTTTCCCATTTTCTGACTCCTTCACTCTGGTCCTGAATCCGCAAATTATAGCGGCCTGCTGGACGAGCTAATAAGTGCAGAGAAAAGCAAGCAACTGATGGGATGAGCTTCGCAAGCATGCGATTCGATCGGGATCCTGTACGGCACGACATCTTTAGCATTACAAATTAGTTACGCATACCCGCAATGGCGCAACGGTTTTGCTGAATTTTTTTGCGCTACACTGGCCGGCCCATTCGAATTTGAAATCCGGTATGGCCACCATCGAACGCACAGCGTATCCTCGCTTCCCCAAGGTCTTTTCGGCTGCGGAGTTGCAGGCTTGCTACACGCCGGACGTTGAAGAGCTTGAGTGGGTGCGTCACAACGCGCGTGGGCAGGCCTCGCGACTGGAACTGCTGGTGTTGCTGAAGGTCTTTCAGCAGATGCACTACTTTCCCTTCATCGACGCGATTCCTGCTGCCGTCGTCGAGCATATCCGGACGAGTGCGGACATCGGTGCCGAGGTTGAAATTGGCTACGACAGAGCCAGGTCGCCCGCGTTGTTTCGCCATTACACAGTCATCCGGGAGTTTCTCGGCGTCCAGTCCTACTATGGTACGGATGCCAATGAGATCGCGGTGCGCGCTGCGCACGAAGCCGCCGAGATAATGGACCAGCCGGTGGACATCATCAACGCCACGATCGACAGCCTGATCCAGCAGCAGGTCGAACTGCCCGCGTTCTCGACGCTGGATGCGATTGTGGAACAGGTTCACGCGCGAACCCAGACAGCGCTGTTCCGGCGCGTTGCACGTCGCCTGAGCGACGATGAGAGGGCTCAGCTGGACCGGCTGCTCAAGCGCGAATTCAGCCAGCGCCAGAACGCGTACAACGCCATCAAGCGGTACGCGTTGCGGCCCTCGCGCAAGCACATCTCCCTGCTGGTCGAGCATCTGGCCTGGCTCGATGGTTTTGGCGACTACGCCCACGTGCTCGAGGATGTTCCTGTCAGCAAGCTGCGGTCGCTGTCGACACAGGCGATGAGCCTCGATGCGGCGAATCTGAAGGAGATTTTGCCGGAGCGACGGTATACGCTCATCGTCGCACTGCTTCATCAAATGCGCATACGTGCCGGCGACGACCTGGCCGAGATGTTCATCCGCCGTATGGGCGCGATACACAAGCGGGCGCGGAAAGAGCTCGAACAGATCCACGCACGCCAGCGCGAGCAGATGGAAAACCTTGTCGATGTGCTCGACAGTGTGGTCAATATTGTCGACGACCACGAGGACGATGCCGAACTCGGTGCACGCGTGCGCCAACATCTGGCGCCATCGGGTAGGAGCCGCTGCGCGAAAGCTGTGCCGAAATTCGCGCCTACAGTAGCAAGAACTATTTGCCGCTTCTATGGCGACACTTCAAGGCGCACCGGTCGGTACTGTTGCGCCTGGCGCATGCGCTGACGTGGGGTTCGACCACGCAATCGAAGACTTTGCTGAGCGCACTGCAAGTCGTTTTCGAGAACGAACAGCGTCACCGGGAATGGATCAATGCCGAAGTCGATCTCAGTTTTGCCATCTGATAGATGGCGCAAGCTGGTTTGTCGCCCGCGTGAGAAAGGAGCGACGACAAACCGGCGCTATCTGGAACTGTGCGTGTTGTCCCGCATGGCAAAGGAACTGCGTAGCGGTGATCTGTGCGTGGCCGGCTCGGATGCTTTTGCCGATTATCGCGACTACCTGTTGCCATGGAATGAATGCGAGAAGCGTTTGCCGGGCTACTGCGAAAAGCTTGGCATGCAGGACAGCGGTTCAGGCTTCGTGGCCCAGCTACGCCAATGGCTCTCGGATGCGGTCCGTCAACTCGACGAAGGCTTTCCCGGAAAATCCGATCATGTGGTCATCAACAAGGCGGGCGAGGTCGTCGTGCGGCGTACCGTAGCCACCATCGTTCCAGACAGTGCGGTGGCACTGCAAAAGGCGATGATCAAACGCATGCCGGTTCGCAATCTGCTTGACGTCTTGACCAATATTGAGTACTGGACGAATTTTACCCGACACTTCGGCCCGCTCAGCGGCAGCGACCCGAAGATTCGCGATGCCGCCGAACGGTACCTGCTGACCATCTTCGCAATGGGATGCAATCTTGGCCACACGCAGGCCGCGCGTCATATGGGCGACAAGATCACGCCGCACATGATGTCGTTCGTCAACCGCCGTCACCTGAGCCTGGAACGACTGGAGACCGCGCAACGCGAACTGATCGAGCTCTACCTGCAGCTGGATCTGCCCAAACACTGGGGCGATGGCAAGACAGTGGCCGCAGATGGCACGCAGTACAATTTCTACGACAACAACCTGCTCGCTGGCTATCACCACCGCTATCGCAAGATGGGTGCCGTTGCTTACCGGCACGTGGCGGACAACTACATTGCCGTATTCCGGCATTTCATTCCACCCGGCATCTGGGAAGCTATCTATGTCATCGAAGGCCTGCTCAAGGCTGGCCTGAGCGTTCAGGCTGACACGGTGCATGCCGACACCCAGGGGCAATCGGCAGCGGTATTTGCCTTCACCCACCTGTTGGGAATCAGACTGATGCCCCGGATCCGGAACTGGCAGGACCTCAAGCTGTACCGCGTGGATGCAGGGACCCAATACGAGCACATCGAGGGCCTGTTCACGGAAACGGTCGACTGGGAGCTGATCGAGCGGCGCTGGAAGGACTTGATGCAACTTACACTGTCGATCCAGTCCGGCGCGATTTCATCGCCCCTGCTGCTGCGTCGTTTCGGTGCAGCGAGTCCCAGGAATCGTCTGTCTCTCGCTGCTGAAGAGCTTGGCAAGGTCGTGCGTACGGTATTCCTGCTCGAGTGGCTCGGCAGCAGCGAGCTCCGGCAGGAAATCACCGCCACAACCAACAAGGTCGAATCCTACAATGGCTTTGCCAAGTGGTTCTCTTTCGGCGGAGATGTACTGCCAGTCAACGATCCGGACGAGCAGCAGAAACGTCTGCGCTATAACGATCTGATGGCCTCGACCGCAATCCTGCAAAACACGGTGGACATGATGCAGGCATTGCGCTCGATGGTGAAGGAAGGCATTCAGGTCAACCCCGAAGACATCGGATTCCTGAGCCCCTATCTCACCAGCAACCTGAAACGCTTTGGCAAGTATGAACTGGAATTCGGGCGCGTCGAGGGCTGGATACACGAGAGTCTGTTCGCCGGCCCGGCTCGCTCCCTTCGGAGGCCCAAATACCATGCCTGACATCGAGACTCCCTATGGCACCGTCGATGCCGACGCATTGCAGTCGCTGCAGCGGCGCTACGATACGCTCGTCATCCAGCAGGCAGTCGACCTCTTCGACACGATCCGAGTTCGCTGCGGCCCCGATGGGTTGCGCGACGATCTGTTGCGCCTGCACGGCATGGCGCATACCGTCATCAATGGTGCAAGCCTGTCGTACGCCACAAATGACCTCACACTGGTAGAGCAGGCCGACTGCCTCCTCGAGGAACTGGAAGACTGGATGACGATACTCGACCGGATGATTGTCGCCCTGCGGCCTCTGCAGGATTTGCGCCCCCAGACTGAAGATCCACTATGAAGGCCGCCGTGCACAAATGGGAATTCGCCCAACGTTTTCGTCGAAATGCTTTCGGCTGGCGCTCTGACGTACCGATCCAGCGCATCAAGGAGGCCTTCACGGAGATCCGGCAGATGGCGCGCAGCGATGCCGTGCTCGCGGCAGAAGGCGCTGTGAAATTCCTGGAGAAAGTTTCACCTGCACTCGAACACGTCGACAGTTCATCCGGCGCTATCGGCACCGCCGTGAATCGGGCCATTGAAGTGCTAGTGCCGATCATCGCTGGCGCGCAGGTCAATACGGTTACGCGTCAACGCTGGCTTGAGCGGCTGTGGGAGGCGATTCAGGACCAGGGTGTCCCCTATATCGAAGGCCTGTCGGAAGAATGGGACAAACTGTGCGTGACGGCGGAGATCGCGAACACATGGGCCGACAGGTTCACTGATCTGGTCGAGCACGTCTGGTCCGCGGGCCCCGGGGGATATTTTGCGGGAACGCCAATCTGCCTGGCCTCGCTATATGCAGCTGGACGACATGCGCAACTGGTCGCACTGGTGGACCACGCGCCCTTCAAGCTATGGCATTACCGCTGCTGGGGCGTCAAGGCACTGGTTGCAATGAACAGGAAGGCTGAAGCGCTCGTCTATGCAGAAGCAACGCGTGGTCTTAACAGCCCGGATGGACAGATCGCGCGCTCCTGTGAAGCGATCCTGCTGTCATCGGGTCTGGCCGATGAGGCGTACCGGCGCTATGCACGCGAAGCCAACCAGGGCACCACCTACCTGGCCACCTTTCGGGCCATCGCAAAGAAGTACCCCAACATTGCGCCGGAGACCATTCTGCGCGATCTGATTGCCGCATCGCCTAGTGAGCCGGGCAAGTGGTTCGCGGCGGCAAAGGACGCAGGCCTGTTCGAGCTCGCCATCGAGCTGGCCCATGCCAGTCCGACCGATCCCCGAACGCTGACGCGTGCCGCCAGGGATTTTGCGCAGATGCAGCCAACATTCGCGATGTCGGCGGGACTCGCGGCGTTGCGCTGGATGTCACAAGGTTATGGCTACGAGATTACCGGGATCGATGTACTCGACGCAAGCCGCGCAACGTTGCAGGCAGCTGTACACGCTGGCGTCGATGCTGAATCTGTGAAGGAACAGATACGTTTGCAGACTTCCGGCCTCTCTCCACATTCCGACTTGTGAACCGGATCCTGCAGGCGATGTGACCCGGCGAATCATTGTGAAAAATCCCGGACGATCTGTCTTTCATGACTAGTACAGAGATAACTTTTCTTATCCCTGTGTCGCCGTTTACGGACTAAACTCGAGAGCATGAAAACGCGCCTCACGATTCCGTCCGCCGCTGGCACCCCGGACGATTTGCCTGATACCGACTCGCTGGTAGCCCTGCGTGCCTGGTATGCCGGCATGTCTGCGCGGGATGCGCTTGTGCGCTACGCACCAAGCCTGCTCGAAGGGCAGTCGGCGCGTGGCGTCCTGGGACGCATCCGCCGCCAGCTGGTCGCGGTGGCACGAGCGCGCCACCGCGATGATCTTGCCGTTTTGCTGGCCCATCCGGTTGCCAAACGCTTGGAGCGGGCCAAAGCCGTCGCGCACGCGATCGATGTACTGCGAACATCGACGCCTGCGGCGCCACAGATCAGCGACGACGTGGGACGGTGGTTTGCCGCACGGATTGTTGGCGCCCTGCACGCACACGGCATCAAGACGCTCGCCGACCTGACCGTGCGGATTCCCCGCCGGCGGCAGTGGTGGAAAACCATACCTGGGCTGGGCCCGGCCGCTGCACGAGGGATCGAAGCGTTTTTCGCTGACCACCCGGCGCTGACTGAACGGGCGCGCGCCCTGATTGCGACGGCCAATCACGGCGCGGTCGTCCCTTGGGGAAACTTGCGACTGCCGCATGAGGTCGACGGCTCGGCGGGTGCATTCCGTGCGCCGCGACACACGTGCACGCTTGATGCGGACAATGATTACAAAGCCGTTCAGGCATGGCTCTCCCTGCACGAATCAGCCGCCACGCAACGTGCGTACCGCAAGGAAGCAGAGCGCCTGATCCTGTGGGCCATCATCGAGCGCGGTCGGGCACTGTCGTCGCTGACCACGGAGGACGCGATTGCGTACCGGGGTTTCCTGCGCCGGCCCACGCCTCGCGAGCGGTGGGTCGGGCCTGTCCGGCCCCGCACGTCGCCCGAGTGGCGACCGTTCTCCGGCGGACTGTCAGCTCGCTCGAGTGCGTACGCGCTTGCGGTGCTGGGGGCGATGTACCGCTGGCTGATCGAGCAACGCTATCTACTCGCCAATCCGTTCGCCGGCGTCAAGGTGCGCGGTACGGGGCGCGCAGCAGCGCTTGATACGTCGCACGCGTTTACAGAGGGCGAGTGGCTGCTCGTGCGGACCATTGCCAACGGACTCGAATGGTCATATGGCTGGGCGGCGCCGGCCGCACAGCGGTTGCGCTTTGTGCTTGATTTCGCGTACGGGACGGGCCTGCGCGTCAGTGAACTCGTCGGCGCATGCCTGGGTAACATTGAAACCGACGCGCGGGGCGATCCGTGGGTGCGCCTTGTCGGGAAGGGTCACAAGGCAGGCAAGGTCGCACTGCCGCCGCTTGCGCGCACGGCCCTTGACCGCTATCTTGTAGAACGACTGTTGCCCGTCACGCCGTCCCGATGGCATCCCGACACGCCGCTCGTTGGCAGCCTCGAGCAGGACAGCGCAGTGGGCATCAGTGATGTACGTCTCTGGGAAATCACACGACGGTTCTTCGCGAAAGCGGCTGAGGTGATCGAGTCGGACAACGTGGTTCTCGCCGAAAAACTTCGCAGGGCGAGCCCGCACTGGATGCGGCACACGCATGCGACCCACGCACTCGCGCGCGGCGCCGAGCTGACCACCGTCAGGGACAATCTGCGCCATTCGTCGATTGCGACGACGTCAATTTACCTCCACAGCGACGAGGTCAAGCGGGCCAAGCAGATCAGGGACGCCTTCGCCGCAAACTGATACCTGAGCGCATCGTTGGATTATACAGGCAACACCCTCGCTGACGCGGCGGCTGTAATGTTGTCGACGGCGTCGTCCGCCGCGCCACTTCCTGGCCCGCGTCTCTCAGCAGAATTTTCAGAGCGCAGTGAAGATTACCTTCCCATCGACCTTCATCGGTGACACATGACTGACGTAGAAAGCACGAGCAATTCGATTGGCCTCACGACGTATTCACAATTTGCAAAACGCTATGCCGAGATTGCGCTGACCAAGCCGCACAATGCGCTCTACGAACGCCCCGCGACAATGGCACTCCTTGGGGATGTCCATGGTTTGCGCGTTCTCGATGCGGGATGTGGTCCGGGCATTTGCAGCGAGCAGCTGGCGCACAACGGGGCATCAGTGCATGCCTTCGATGTCACGCCGGAAATGGCGGAACTGGCTCGCACGCGGTGTAAAGGGCTTCCGGTCGATGTAACGGAAGGCGATCTTGCGGCCCCGCTCAACTGGCTATCGGATCAGTCATTCGACAAAATACTGTGCTCGCTTGCCTTCGACTATCTTGAGGGCCTGAAGCCGGCACTCAATGAATTTCGGCGAGTGGCGAAGGCAGGAGCGACGCTGGTGTTCTCAATGGGTCATCCGATGCGCGACTGGATGGATGAGCCAACTCGGGGAAACGGCACGTACTTCGACGTATCCCGATTTGGAAACTACTGGTCTGGTTTTGGAGAACCGAAACCGTATGTACAAGGGTACCGCCGACCTCTTTCCGATATTCTGAACGGCTTGACAGAGACCGGCTGGCACCTCGATCGATTTGTCGAGCCGCGACCGCTGCCGGAAATGAAGGCGGTCTCGGAACATCTCTACGCCCAGCTATCACAAGCCCCTGATTTCATTTGCGTGCGTGCGCAATGCTAACCTACGAAAGCCCCGGATATCCAAATATGAACAGGTTTGTCGTTGTTTCCGGCTGTTCCGGCGGAGGTAAGTCAACGCTGCTGGCCGAACTCGAGCGACGCGGATATGAAGTTGTCGAAGAACCTGGAAGACGGATCGTAAGCGCCGAGATGCGCGCCAATGGCATGGCACTACCGTGGACCGATCCGATCGCCTTTCTGCGTCGTGCTGTTGCAATGGCGCTCGAAGACCGATCCTCAATTGAATCGGACAGCGAACCGGATGGGTGGGTCTTCTTCGATCGCAGCCTGATCGACGCCGCAGCAGGTCTTCAATACCTGACCGGCGAACGGCTGCTGGCAAACCTTGGGCAACTACACCGCTATCATCAACGCGTGTTCTTTACACCACCATGGCCGGAGATCTATGTCCAAGACCCGGAGCGGCGTCACAGTCTTGAGGATGCGACAGCGGAGTATTCCCGACTTCTTGAAGCCTATCCTGAGCTCGCCTACGAGGTTTGCATCCTTCCGAAAGTCGCGGTGGCCGAGCGCGCGGACTTCGTACTGCGTACGCTGCAGGAATAGACGCTGCCATCTGCCCGGCGTGCCGAGCCCGCGACTGGTGACACAATTATTTCGCGTCCCGAAAACCCTCACCCAGCAAGGCTCGGAGAGATTTGTGCGACCAGCTTGGCTCCAAGTGAATGATATGAACGTCCCCCACCCAATGGAATGGGTAGCGTTAGCGATACAACGGCGAGAGCCGATCGGTACCGAAGTCAGGAATCTGTGATGATATTGGCTGGCATAGTCGATTGAGAGGATCCGTCATGACGCATACGATCGTGGGTGTGGACATTGCGAAGAACGTAATGCAGGTTCACTGGGTCGATCCGGAAACGGGAGAGATCGTGAACCGGCCGGTCAAGAGAGCGGCGTTTCTCGAGTACTTCGCAAATCGCCGTCCGTGTCTCATCGGCATGGAGTCTTGCGGCGGGTCTCAACACTGGGCCCGGCGGCTGATCGAGATGGGCCACCGGGTAAAGCTGATGCCAGCGAAATTCGTTAAGGCTTTCAACATACGCAACAAGAATGATGCGGCTGATGCGCGGGCAATCTGGATGGCCACGCAGATGGATAGCAAGGAGGTTGCCGTTAAGACCGAGGCGCAGCAGGCCGTCCTCGCAATGCACCGCATGCGTCAGCAACTCGTCAAATTCCGCACCATGCAAATCAACAGTCTGCGCGGATTGTTGACCGAGTACGGCGAGGTGATGGGCGTCGGCCGAGCGGCGCTGGACAAAGCGGTCGTGTGCGTTCTGGAAAGACTGTCGGGGCGTCTGCCTGCGTTTCTGATCGATACGTTGCGTGAGCAATGGAAAGGCCTGGAAAACCTGGATCGGCAGATCTGCCAGATCGAGCGGCGGTTGCATGCGTGGATGAAAGGCGACCAGGCTACCAAAGCAATCGCGGCGATTCCGGGCGTAGGTTTGCTTACCGCAACAGCTGCAGTGGCAACGATGGGACATGCCAAAGCCTTCCGGTCCGGTCGCGAGTTCGCGGCCTGGCTCGGTCTCGTGCCGGCACAGACCGGTTCCGGCGGAAAGATAGAGCTTCAGGGGATAAGCAAACGAGGCGACACCTATCTCAGGACTTTGCTCGTTCACGGCGCGAGGAGCATCATCTATCGCGTGAAAGAGCCGGGTCCGTGGGTGACGCAGATCAAACAGCGGCGTCCGTTGAACGTGGTAATCGTGGCGATGGCCAATAAACTTGCCCGGATGATCTGGGCGATGCTGGCGCATCAACGTCCATACCGGAAAGACTACGAAAGCGTCAAACCAGCCTGACTTGGCTGGCCCGTCGAAAGGTTTGTTGGAAGGGATGGAACGTCAAAAGTTGCGGTGGCATTCGAGTTTGATGACAAAACGAGTAGGACCTGGGACTCACCAAGCCTAAGAAAGTGTAAGAGCTTAACAAGCTTGTGAAGTGAATGAGGCGTGAGTCAGCGGATTTCATAGGGGCCCGCAGCGAAGCAGGCTGCAACAAGGCCGAATGTAGAGCTGCAGCCCATCCCGTTGATTAAAGACTCGAAAGTCCGGCGCAAAGGGGGACGTTCATGTAGACACTTTTACTGTCGCAACGGTGTCAGATTTAATACGGTCTACGTCAGGACGGCGGGGAGGCCCGCTGATTTTCAATCGAGTCCACTCTCGCGTTAGCCTGAAAAAATGGGATTCAAAGCTGGGCACTCGATTTCTGCGCAAGCTGGCTTAATAAGCCAAGGTCTTTTTGTTGGACAGGCCGCCTGAGGATTAGGCAAGAACGGCTAGGTGCGATGTTTCGACCATGAGCGACCATAACGCAAGTCGCACGATCAAAAATCCAGACCATGCAAGCTCATGTTGACGCCACTTGCGCTTACGCGAAGCGCATCGATGCCGTACTCGCGCACATCGAAATGAACCTCGAGGGCGATCTGTCAGTGGAAGCGCTAAGCCGCATTGCGAACTTCTCGAAGTTCCATTTTCATCGTCAGTTTGCCGCCTATGTGGGGGTACCAGTCGCGCGCTACGTGCAACTGATGCGCTTGCGCCGGGCTGCCTACCGCCTGGCTTCGCGTGAGTTTTGCTCGGTGCTCGACGCCGCGTTCGACGCGGGCTTCGACAGCCTCGAAGCCTTCAGTCGCGCATTCAAGCGCGCATTCGGCGCAGCACCGAGTTCGTTTCGGCTGCATCCGAACTGGCAGATCTGGAGTGCGACTTTTGTCGTCCCCTATCTTTCAAGGAAACTCACCATGCAAGTACAAGTTGTCGATTTTTATGAAACTCGCGTCGCCGCTCTTGAACACTGCGGACCGACTGGGCTCGTCAATGAGAGTGTGCGCAAGTTCGTCGACTGGCGGAAGCAAAGTGGGAAATCTCCGGTTGCGTCGAGCAGAACTTTTGGTATCCCGCGCAATAATCCGGACACGACACCGGCGGATGCATTTCGTTTCGACATCTGCGGAGAAATCGAGGAGCCAGTCGCGTCGAACGTCTACGGAATCCGCGAACTCATCATTCCGGGAGGGCGATGCGCAGTGGTTCGACATGCGGGGTCAACCGATCACATTGGCGAGACAATTTATCCGATCTATCGCGACTGGCTTCCCGCAAGTGGAGAGGAACTTCGGGACCATCCATTATTCTTTCACTACCTGAGCGTCTTTCCGGAAACGCCGCAGGACCAGTGGCAAACCGATATCTATATTCCCCTGGTGTGACAGTGGAACAATCTGCCGCAGCGACCTTGCGGTCGCCGCGGCTTGGCCAGCTACCGAAGAATTCGAAGAGAGGCTGGTGTCTACACCCGTCTCGGCCAATTTACGCCCCAGTTCTTGAGCAGCTAGCAGGTGAGCGCTGTGGTCACCTGCGGAACGTCCGCTTTGGTGTGAACGAAAAGCCGGTGTGGATCAGTGACATTCGGAAAGCTAGAGCAGCTTAGCTGCCTGACGTACGAAAACATCCGAATCTTGAAGTCCCGCCAAGCACGTTCGCCGAGCTTAACTGACTTCACTGCTCCATTGCTCCCCGGACCCCGCTTTTGCCTTGACATCGACAACCGCGACCGGTAACTCGTGTGCTTAGGTAGCAAGTCGGCGCTTGAGAAGCCTTCAATGATCGACGCCCCAAAACTGCCATGCGCGAAACGCAAAACCGGGTGTTGACGACTTTACTTCGCTCTACGGCTGTTCAATCACATGTCGCACGATTTTTCGACGCTGCGCAGGCGGGCTTACTCTTTTCCGAGAACGTCCTTCAGCGCCTGAATGTCGAGCACCTAGCTGGTTATGCCTTCGTGCAGTGGACACCGCAGTTACTGCAACGATCCTTCGTCCGGCGCTGCCGTCTTCTGTCGAGATTTCTTGGTAGCCAAATCTTTCGCAATGTTCTGAATTTTTTGATCAGGATCGCAAGCGCGCAAATGTGCGCAAATGTGCGCAAATGTGCGCAATCGCAGTCTATGAAGAATGATGTGTGACGCGCATTCAGAACAGTTTCGGTCGTGGAGCCAACAACGCATTTTGGGTCTTTTTCCCATATCTCAAACCCGAATCTCCCCACACAATACTCCCATTGAAACGAAGTCTGCTGCCTGAAAACGGTTCCCGGAAAGCATGCCGTGACATTGATAGGAGTATTTTGAATGGAAAATCGACCCGCGTGGATAGAGGGGGTATTGGACTCTTTACCTATTTGTGCATCATTCGTCTTTGTCTTTAGTGGCGTTGGTGCGCTCGCAAGAGAAATGGGGTTCACGCTTTGGCAAAGCACGCTCAGCACAGCATTAATCTTTGCCGCACCCTTGCAGGCGTTCGTATCCGGTTTGATGGAGAAGGGCGACATCGTATTGTTACTGTCGGCCACGGTACTTGCCAATTTTCGCTTCACGCTGATGGGGGCCGTGGTAAAGCGTTACTTTGCTGGCGTAGCACGTTGGAGAATATATGCATCAATGTTCTTTCTCAGTGCTAGCACCTATGCGGTAACCCATACAGGATTGTCAAGGCGACGATTGTCGGGACAGCAGCAGTTCAACTATTTCCTTGGCGTATCGATTCCTTGCTATTGCGTGGCTGCCGTTGCTTCTGTCATCGGCTATGTCTTCTTGGCCGCTCAAGCCGGTTCGTTCATAAGCCATTTAGCGATGGCCGTCCTGCCAATTCACTTCTCGTCATTAACGGCGAAGAGAAAAGAGGAATCTGGTGTTTTGGCTTGCACGTTGGCAGGCATGGCCGTGGCTCCTTTGCTGGCACAGAGCCACGCTATAACACTCAATGTAGCGGCGCCGGTCGCAATTGGATTTGCTGCGGCCTTGATAGTCAAGTCATTCTCTAAATCGAGGGCAACATGCTGAGTTCGATTCTGATAGTTGCCGCATTGAGCTTCTTACTGAAGATTGCTCCGCATCTCATTCCGATTCCGGTCGATCAAACATCGACGGTATCGAAGGGCCTGGATCTTACGGTTTGCGTGATGACTGGACAGATTATTATGGACACAGCGGTTGGCGGAAAATCACTCAGCATGCTTGGTGCCAGCTTCAGTACTTATGACATGGCAGCATTGCTCGCCGCGGCCGCTTCCTATTTTACTTGCCGCTTAACTGGTTCCTTGATCAAAGGGTTAATTGCCGGCTTAGTTATTTTTCTTGTGACGGTAGGAGTATTTCTATGAGAGTCGTTCGCTTTTATGACACCACGCTACGCGATGGTGAACAAGGAATCGGTTTCACGATGAGCACGGAACAGAAGCTGGCGGCGTTGCATGTCCTCGATACCATCGGACTGGACACGATTGAAATTGGTATGGTCACGGACGATGATGCCACGCTGCTGTTTGAGCGCGCGGCGAAGTTGGTTCCGCAATCTTGCATCGCGGCACTGGCCAGGCTACGGCAGGACGAAATTGCGCGTACGGTCAAGGCTCTGCAATCGTTTTCGCGCTCAAGGATCAATCTTCTCTGTGTGGGATCTGAAATCCATCTACGCGACAAGCTGCGTGTAACTGAGCAGACGGTAGACAGATGGCTGGTCGAAGCGATGAGTACGATTCACACTGGAGAACACTCCGGTAGCGTTTTGGCGATCCTTGAAGACGCCTCGCGGGGATCGCGCGCTTGGCTGGATAGACAGATTTGTACGTTGCGGCGTGTCGGCGTCACGGACATCTGCATAGCGGACACCGTAGGTTGTCTGACCCCGTTACAGGTGAGCCGGCTCTTCCGATGCCTGCTAGCACGTCATCCAGATATCACGTTTTCGGGACACTTTCATAACGACCTGGGCCTTGCCACAGCCAACTCGCTGGCAGCACTCGATGCCGGAATCGACGAAGTACAGGTGACGTTTGGTGGTGTTGGCGAGCGCTGTGGCAACGCTGCGATGGAAGAAATCGTTGCATCTCTCGAGTTAAGCCCCGCGTATCGCAGCCGATATCGAAGCCGGGTCAACCTTCGTGCAGCTGTTCAGACTTGCGATTCGATATACATGATTCACGGCCTTCAACCGCACGAGAAAAAGCCGCTGATTGGTCAACATGCGTTCACGACCTGCGCAGGTATTCACCAGGACGGGATTCTGAAAGCGCCACACGTGTACGAGATGTTAGATCCGGCATCAATCGGGCGTCGTCGTGCGTTTCATGTGAATCGGCTTTCGAGCGCAAAGGTTAGGCTCGAGAGTTCTGATGCCGCATAAGCAAAACGATTAGCCAATACTTGTTATACGAACCCAATACAACAATATCTGAAGGTGAATTATGAAATCGAATCAAATAGGCATCTCGACCAATATCTTTGACGATCCCGCGGACATGGCAGGACTCGTGCGCCACCTCTCAAAGAGCTTCACCACTGTCGAGATAGAAATGGAGCGTGACGCGCGCAGGCTTTTCGACGAACACCCAGATCTTTGGGCTGTGCAGCGCCGGGGCCTGGTTAAGATCAAGGAGGAGCAGGGGCTTTTCTATTCGATGCATGGTCCGTATCTCGGAGCCGATGCCGATCTCGCGAGTCAGGACAAGGCAACTCGACTTGCCGCAGTCGACTACCTGAGTCGCTATATCGACGAGGCGGCGTGTCTTGGCATCCCGTTCATTACGTTTCACCCCGGCTTTCTTGAGTCCGATGAAGGCGGCGTAGCACAGTTCAGCTTCGAGTGCCTGACGCGTTCTCTCGAAACCATGCAACGACGGGCGGGCGAGTGCGGCGTTGAGCTGTTGCTGGAGAACACGGGACCCGACCGGCCATCTTACATTGTCTTAAACGACGAGCAGCAAGATGAGCTGTATGGAAGTATCGGCGTTGCTTCTACGCTCGATATCGTGCACTTCCACGCGTTTCACGCCGACCTTCCGGAGCAGGATTACTGGGCAAAGATCGAACGCATGCTTGCGCATGTCAGGAACGCACACTTCAACGATTTGCGGGGATCGCATCACGAGCATCTTCCCCTTGGTGAAGGCGATTTCGATTATGCGGCATTCATCGAACGGATATCGACACTTAATTATGCAGGCAACTTCATCATCGAGGAGCGTGGGGGCGGTTTTTTGCCCGAGGCCTACGTGACAGCCGGCAAGCGATACCTTGATTCGGTAGCTGCTCGCAAAGACTAAATCGTCTCGAGTCCTTTTTGGCACCGCTCGACGGTGCCATATTGGATGTTTTCCATGGCTTATACTTATGACCTTCGAAATTCAACTTCAACCGGTAGAACGGAGCTTTTCTTGTGGAGAACGTGAAACTCTCCTGCAAGCTGCGTCCCGACAAGGTATTGGACTCAAACAGGGATGCGGGGTGGGAGCGTGTCGGGCATGTAAAGCGCGCGTTATCGAAGGCCGCGTGAGCTATCCTTCCGGGTTCCGAAATGCGCTGACGGATGAAGAGATTGCGAGTGGATTTGCTCTGCTTTGCTGCGCTCAACCTGTCTCTTCCGTGACGATCGAGGTTGCCGAGACCTCAACTGGCAGAAACGCGATACAGGAGTTTCCAGGTATCGTCGAAACCATGGAATATAGTGGCGACATCGCAGTATGTCGCTTGCGCTTACCGCGGCAACTTGAATTGAATGCAAGACCCGGGCAGTATGTTCAAATCATGTGGCTCGACGGACGCGGACGGGCATTTTCGATCGCAAATCGACCACACGAAGAGGGGGTAATTGAATTGCATATCCGTTGTCGCGAAGGTGGAGCGTTTTCAGAATATGTGCGTAAGCACATGGCTATCGATGATGTCTTACGTATGAAGGGGCCGTTTGGCGAATTTTCATTGAATGAAAACTCCAGCAAGCCGATTCTGTTTGTTGCTACAGGAACAGGGTTCGCGCCCATCCAGTCGCTCATTGATCAGTTGATCGATGAAGGATCTCGTCGATCTATCGCGCTCTATTGGGGTGGACGCACGCGTGATGACCTATATTTTCGTCGCCGTATTGAACAATGGCAGTTCACTACTATCGACTTCTCCTTCATCCCGCTGCTCTCGCGCCCGGCACACGGCACCTGGGCGGGCAGGACCGGGCATGTAGGTGCCGCTATTCAGCAGGACATCTCCGACTTCTCTCCTTATGACGTCTACGCGTGCGGTGCGCCGGCCATGGTCGACGACGTGTTTCGCCGCATGACGGTGGAGGGCAGCTTACCCGAGTCGGCATTTCACGCTGACAGCTTCTACTGCGCTGCGCCTACACTATCGTAGTGGCTCTTCGGCCTGAATTGCCGAGACTTCCCCTGGTCATTCTTGCCGCTTTACCGCGGACTGCTCGTTGGTTTGCTTACGCATCCAACTGATTTACGTTTGCTGCGTCTAAAGTGTTGGACAAGGGCCTCGTGCCGCCACGGCGTGCGAGCAGTTGCCTGCCAGTCTGCTTGCCGGTCATGTGCGATGTTGTACCGCTGCATGGTGCAATACGCTTGCCAGTTTTCACGGTTTCGTAGGGCGCCGCGTCGTATCTGCCTGATACCTCTCGTGTTAATGTTGCTTTGGGGAGCGTCGGCATGCGTCTCCCCCTTTCCGTTGTTCTCGGTGGGCCGGGTGGCCAGCGCACAGTATGTAAGGCTGGATCTGGCTGAGGAGGGGGTGATCGTACTTATCATGCAAAATCTGGCGGTTTTCACGAAAAACGACTGACAGATCAACGACTTGTGCAACTCTTGCTCGCGCGAAATCAAGGGAACGGCAAACCCTTGCTGGGCAAGCCTCTGTGCACTACAAGCGCCAGATGTTGCATGATAAGTACGATC
>JACCDN011072712.1_pt1 | contig 28533 bp, 26 predicted proteins | sample 7441691 | NCBI WGS metagenome assembly JACCDN01 (sample SAMN15323439, study PRJNA562643) | freshwater metagenome | isolation source: river surface water | place: USA:Blue River Watershed | collected 2017-08-16 | reverse complement strand
TCAACAGGTTTCATCATAGGAAAAGCCATCGTTTCCCGAAGAGTGTGTGAACCAGTAATGAGTGCCACAAATCGATCAATCCCAATCCCAGTTCCAGTAGTCGGAGGCATACCATGTTCAAGTGCTTCTACATAGTCTCTATCATAGGCCATTGCTTCTTCGTCCCCTGCAGCAGACAGGCGTGCTTGCTCTTCAAAACGTGCACGCTGATCCATTGGATCATTGAGCTCAGTATATGAATTACTCAGCTCAAATCCACGAACAATCAGCTGAAACATTTCTGTATAGCGAGGATCACTGGCTTTTTTCGCCAGAGGTTTGAGCTCGACTGGATATTCGAGGACAAAGGTTGGTTGAATCAGTTTTGGACGAGCAGATTGCTTATAGAGACTATCAAGGAGTTTGCCTCTGCCAGCATTTTCTTCCACTTCAAATCCTTTTTGTTTCATGATTTTTTTGAGTGACTCTGCATCCATATAATCATTGATATCAATGCCCGAATGTTCGAGCACTGCATCATGAAACGTCACGCGTGGATAGGGAGCCGTAAAATCAATGGTATGTCCTTCTGATTCAATCACGAGTTTGCCAACACTTTTTTCAACCAAATAAGGAATGAGATCTTCATGCAAACGCATATTATCTTCATAATCTGCATAGGCCCAGTAATACTCAATCATGGTAAATTCTGGATTGTGTTGGTGATCCACTCCTTCGTTACGAAAAGCACGACCGATTTCATAGGTTTTTTCAAATCCACCAACCATGAGCCTCTTCTGCCAGAGTTCTCCAATACAGATGCGAAGGTGAACAGGAAGATCATAGGCATTGAGGTGCGTATCAAATGATTCTGCCATAGCGCCTGATGCCACATTTTCTAGAATCGGTGTTTCGACTTCAATAAAACCTTTGGTATTGAGAAATTCACGAAAGTATCTGAGCATGCGTGAGCGAACGAGAATTTTTTCTTTCTGCTCTGGATTGGTCAAAAAATCGAGGTAACGCTTGCGATAGCGTACTTCTTCGTCTTGAAGACCATGAAATTTGTCTGGAAGCGGCAAAATTGCCTTTGACAGCAACGTCCAATCTTTGACCAGAACAGAAGATTCACCTTTATGAGTGGTAAATCGCTCACCAGTTACACTGACAATGTCTCCCGTATCAATAAGTTTGGTAAATGTTTTGTATATTTCAAGAGCAATTTCATCGGATTTCAAAGCAATCTGCATTTTTCCAGTTTCATCTTGCAAATGGCAAAAGGTCAGTTTTCCCATTTCTCGTTTGGTCATGAGTCTCCCATTCACAGTAACCGTTTTTCCGTCTGCTAAATCAAGCGCTTCATGCACTGTCTGGTGTTTTGGCACTTGTGCAGGAAACGTTGCAATGCCTCTTTGTTCAAGTTCTTTCACCTTGCCGAGTCGTACTGCTCGTTCATCATTAATATTGAGTTCAGGTGATGTTTTGTCAGTCATATTTTTGCTTTAAAATACGTTAAAATTCTATCATAAAGCCCTATAAAACGCAAATACCCCCGCCAAGGCGAGGGTACACTCTAAAAAAGGTTAGTTTATATCCAAAATCGTATATTTTTGGAGCCCTGCTGGAACCTCTACATCGACTTTATCTCCCTTGCGTTTACCCAAAAAAGCCTGCCCCAAAGGCGACTCATTGGAAATTTTACCACTCATAGGATCGGCTTCCTGAGCTCCCACAATGGCATACTCGCGCTTTTTGCCATTTACTTCCACCACAATATGAGCCCCTATTGAAATGAATTTGCTTCCGTCTCCGCCACTTGGAATAATCTGGGCATTTTGAATAATAAATTCAAGTTCTTTTAATCGACTTTGAGCCCACGACATTTCTTCTCGTGCGGCATGGTATTCTGCATTTTCCGATAAGTCCCCCATTTGCCTCGCATCATCAATACGCTTGGCCAGCTCTGGTATGCGGGTATCGCGCAGTTGCTTGAATTCATCTTTCAGAGATTGCAACTTTTCTGCTGAAATATATTGAGTATTTTCATCTGTCATACAAATTGATTTGCTTCACTTGGCAAGAAACACTTTGGATCATGTTGCCTTCGCTCGCTCGTCCCGATGTTATGTCGGGGTCTCACTTCACTTGGCAATAAGCCCTTCGGGGCATGTTACCCGCGTTTGCTCGGAAATAAATGCAAGCATTTACTTCTCTCACTTCACTTGGCAATAAATAAATCCGCGAGATGCGGATGTATTTATCATAACGTGAAATAGGAAAAGCGTCAACTGTGTTATCCACATCATCTATCGTCGATTAGCTCCCCACCATGAATAAAAATCATAGGCAATTGGAACCGCGGTTTCACTCCCTTCTTTTCCTTCTTCCACAAGGACAGTAAGAACGATTTGTGGATTGTTGTACGGAGCAAAAGAGGTAAACCAGGCATGATTTTCTTTGGTACTATTCCACTGAGCTGTACCTGTTTTGCCGGCTACTTGGACGGGCAAAGACGCCAGACGTCGACATGATCCTTCAAGCACGCAGTCACGCATTCCTTGGCGAACCAGGGTAAAATTATATGGATCAATAAAATTTGATCGAACAGCGCTATTTTCAAACGGAGTTTCTTGTTTGGTTTTTGGGTCCATCCAAGCTTTTAAAAGATGTGGACGGTAGAGTGTGCCACCATTGGCAAACGTAGCCGTTATATTGGCTATTTGAAGCGGGGTTACGAGGAGATCTCCCTGTCCAATGGAAATGTTGTAAGTATCGCCAATATACCATCTTTCTTTTTTGGTTTCTTGTTTCCATTCAGGACTTGGAATAAATCCTGTGCCTTCACCTGGCAAATCAATTCCAAGAGGATTTCCAATTCCAAACAAACTCAAATATTGAGATATTTTTTCAATTCCAAGGCCATCCATATTTCCATTGCCTCCGCCAATCGTATAATAAAATGTATTGACTGATTCAGAAAGAGATTTGCGCACATCAGTTGACCCATGTCCCCCAGCTTTCCAATCAGGAAAAAACCAAGGACCGACTTGAATTCCACCATTACTTGGTATTTTGGTTCGTTGTGTAATGATTTCCTCTTGGAGTGCTGAGGCAGCAATCACCGGCTTGATGGTTGATCCAGATGGATAGGTTCCACTAATCGCACGATTGAATAAAGGCAGATTTTTGTCTTCCAGATATTTGCTATATTGTTCAGCTTTGATTCCACCTGAAAAATCGTTATTGTTAAATGCGGGCCAGCTTACAAGTGCAAGTATTTCGCCCGTGTTTGGATTCATAGCAATAGCAACACCACGTTCTTTTTGAAATTTAGTAAGATTATTCTGTATAATTTCTTCCAATTTTGTTTGGAGTTTAATATCCAAACTTAATACGATATGTTGCCCAGGATGTGGTGGTTCTTCAGAAAGTACAACTTGTTGTTTCCCAGACGTATCTACTTCAATGCGACGTCTTCCATACGTTCCCCTGAGATATTCTTCATACGATTTTTCAATTCCATTTTTTCCTAGTGAATCCGAAAGCAAATACCCCTTTTCTTCAAGAGCCTCTAATTCCGTTGGATTGACTTTTCCTAAATAGCCAAGCACATGAGAAAGTGTTTTGGCATTTGGCAACGTTGAAGAGGCAACCCTGGGAGTACTCGTTGGAGAAAATGTGTCATAATATAAGCGTTTACTTCCTCGTTCAATATGAACACCAGGAAGATCGGAAGCATCGATTTGAAACATGAGTGCAGCATCGTAATCCAAATTTTCTTGAATCACAAGTGATCGATATTTATTTTTATTGGAACGAAAATCATTTAACAAAGCAAAAAGTTCTTCTTCTGGTTTTTTAGTGAGGTCTGAAAGGCGTTTTGAAATTCTTTGCAGTTCATCTGAACTTTGTGGAAGATCCTGCGGAGAAATAGCCAAAGAAAAATTCGGAATATTTTGTGTCAGAGGAGTTTTATTTCGATCATACACAATGCCTCTTTCTGATGGTATAGAAACAATTCTTTCACTATTTCTATCCGCACGTTCACGATAATAAGCACCTTTGACGATCTGAAGGTTTACTACTCGCATCCACAAAAGAAGAAAAATAAGACAAAAAAAACCAAAGAGCCAATAGATATTTTTATTACTTATACTTTTGCCAAAAAATTGATCACTCAAAGGAACTGCCACTTGTTTGCCAGTTTTTTGTTCAAAAAGAAAGGAATCTTCTACCCAGCCGGCTTTTCGCAATTTTTTTAATTTTCTTTGTTTCAAGAATCTCCACATACTCTATTTGGTAATAGCCCGATAAAAACTTTTTGAAAATTTATAGAACAAAAGATACAAAAGAGTAAATACCAAAGAAGTGAGTACAATTTCCCATATACCGAGTTGCCACAGTTCTCTCCATTCAATGTTGAGGGTATTTTCTCCCAGTCTTTGTGCAATAAAAAGAAAAAAAGAATAAAAAATACGATAGCATAAAAGCGTAAACATCATTAATACCGCAGCACTATACCATTTTTTGTTGGTAATATAATAAACAGACAGCCAGTAGGAAAACACACATGCCATTGTACTCGAGAGTAACGTCACACCAAACGCGCTGCTTGGAAAAACTTCAATAAAAATATGTGTAAGAAATGCAACCCAGACCACACTCCCTGATTGCGACCACAGGAGATAAAATAACAAATAGATAAATAGAACGTTTATCTTATCATAGGGATATGGCAGTGTATAGGCAATGGTAAAATGGAATACAACAACACTCAGAGTAATGAGAATAAGTGCAAGCAGCCGAAGTAATTTCCTCATAGAATTACTCAGTTATACGTCCTGTAATAATCGACACCAAAGAAAGAGACGAGAGGGTTGCTGCTGGACTTAGTGTTGCACGTTGAAATGGTTCGTAGGCTTCTTTTTCAATGGCAGCAACATTTCCAATCAATAGTCCTCTTGGGATACCTGATTCTAGTCCTGAAGTAATAATAAGATCCCCTACTCGAACATCTTCTTGTTGCGGAATAAAATTCATGCGTACACTAATACCATATCCTCCTTCAATTACCCCAAGACTTTTTTCGTGGTTTAAAATAGTTGCTGCGACTTTACTTTGGTTATCATTTAAAAGACGAACAAGAGATGATTCTTCTTCTGCCTGAGCAATTTTTCCAATCAAAACGCCATTTGATATAACGACCGCATTTCCTACTTGTACACCATCGCGACTTCCTCGGTTCACGACCAACGTACTACCAAGTGGTTCTATATTGCGACCAATAACTTCAGCGCCAACTTGAGAAAAATTGTTTGCCTTAAAAAAATCAAGTTGCCTGCGCAGTTCTGCATTTTCATCTTGGAGTGCTTTGAGTGTGGCTGTATCATTTTTACAAACCAATAAATTTTCTTTGGCAAGCTTGAGTTCTTCTTCTGGATTACTTCCAAATGTTTGCTGTGCATCTTGCAACGAAACACTGCCTGAATAAATAACTCGAGACAAAGGTGTAAGAATACGACGAACAAAATATTCTGGTTTTTTGAGAATACCAATATAGTGCAATACAATAAATAGCACAATAATGAGAAATATAGACAAAAGTGTCATGAGGCGTGAACGAGACATAGAAGAAAAAATAAGAAGACACCTATTTCTGTTTAAAATTTTCGAATATCCCGAGCCGAAGGTAAAGTAATTTCTTTGAGAAGAATGGGGTCGTCAAGGAGTATTCCCGTTCCACGAACAACCGAAGTGGTAGGATCATCAGCAATACGGACAGGAATTTCCGTTGCTTGAGTAATAAGTTCTCCAATTCCACGCAAGAGTGATCCCCCACCCGTAAGTAAAATACCACGTTCATGTATATCTGCGGTGAGTTCTGGTGGTGTCATTTCGAGTGTTGTTTTGATAAGATCAACCATGACTTGCAAAGAACGAGCAATGGCTTCACGAATGTGGGCATCCGTAATCATCAACTCTTTTGGAAGCCCGGACATAACATCGCGACCACGCAGTGGAAATTCCATGGGTTCACTCAGTTCAAGTGCAGAACCAATTTTAATCTTTACCTGTTCTGCGTGACTCTCACCAACAAACAAATTAAAAACATCGCGAGCATATTGAATAATATTGCGGTTGATTTCATCGCCCGCAATTTTTGTTGATTTCCAGGCAACCACTCCTTGGAGTGAAATAACGGCGACTTCTGTTTTCCCTGCGCCAATATCAACAATCATATTACCGATCGCATCCTGAATTGGCATACGCGCTCCGATAGCGGCTGCCATAGGTTCTTGGACAATAAAAACATCTCGTGCACCGGCAGCTATAGCCGCATCTTCTACCGCTTTGATCTCCACCTCTGTTACAGCCAGTGGTACCCCAATAATAATGCGAGGTCGATTCATCAGTGCTCCGCCTTCTTCTTGCATTTTATCCAAAAAGTATTTGAGGAGTTTTTCCGCTCCTTCATAATCTGAAATAATCCCATGCGAAAGAGGACGGGTAACCGTAATATGCGGTGGAATTTTACCAAGCATTTGTTTGGCTTCAGCCCCAACAGCAAGTATTTGATTGGTTTTATTGTTTACCGCAACAACGGTTGGTTCATGTATCACAATACCACGCTCTGGAACAAAAACACGTGTGGAGGCTGTACCTAAGTCAATACCAATATCTTTTCCTATTTTTTTGAAAAATCGCATAGTTTACATTAATCGCACACATCGTTCAACATCTTCCAAAGGAAGTAAATGAGCTTCTCCCTCGGTACGAATTTTTACTTCAACTGAATTCTTTTCGAGTGTCTTTGGACTGACAACCAATCGAACCGGTATTCCGATAAGGTCTGAATCAGCAAATTTTTCTCCAGCGCGGACACCTTCACGATCGTCATAGAGAACTTCTATTCCATTATGAGTCAGCTGATGATAGAGATTATCTACTTGATCAATGTCAGCTTGTTCACGGCACAAGGATACTAAATGTACTTGATATGGAGCAATATTTTTCGGCCAGATAATCCCTTTGTCGTCGTTGTGAACTTCTACAATTGTTCCCATCACTCGAGAAGGTCCAATGCCATAGCAACCCATAATCACATCATGCAGATTATCTTGTTCATCTTTGAAACTAAGGCCAAATGGAGTACTAAATCTTGTACCAAGTTTAAAAATATTTCCAACTTCAATGGCTTTTTCTTCTCGAAGTTTTGGAGTTTTACATTCAGGACAAGCATTTTGAAGTTCTTCCAAAATTTCTTTATTTACTGAAATGTGACAATCATCACAAATATAAATCATATCTTCACCAGAAGGTGTAAGAGTTTGAAATTCATGTGAAAATTTGGAAAAAGCTCCACCAGAAGCATACGTATAATAGGTCAAAGCGCCGATACCACATTTTTCATAAATACGAAAATAAGCATCTTTTACTTTTTCATAATAACTATCAAGATCTATTTGATCTGCATGGAATGAGTAAAGGTCTTTCATGCGAAATTCACGGCCACGTAAAATACCAGATTTGGCGCGCGATTCATTTCGAAATTTTGTTTGAATTTGATACACTGCTTGTGGTAAATCTTTATAGGAAAATATTTGCTTCTTGAGCAGTGGTGTCACGACTTCTTCATGAGTCGCACCCAGGGCGTATTCTTTTTCCCCACTTCCAGTGAGTTTGAAAAGTACATCCACCACATCCCAACGTCCTGTGACATCCCAATTTTCACGTGGGTGGAGTGCTGGCATAAGAATTTCCTGACCACCAACACTATTCATCTCTTCGCGAATAATATTTTCGATTTTATTTAATACACGAAGCCCCAGTGGAAGATAACTAAAAACGCCAGAAGTAAGGCGATCTATAAATCCGGCTCGAAGCAAAAATTGTGCATTGATACTATTTTCCTCTTTACTGATTTCTTTTTGAGTTTTCGTAAATAATTTTGATTGTCTCATAATCTAGTGTAAGGTATTATCTTTCTGAACAAAGTATTTTGTCGAAAGGAAAAAACAAGTAGTAGTAACGCCGATGAAAAGCAATAATATGCTATTCCATTTGGTCAAAATTCCTTTTCCTTGTAAAAAGAGAAGAAGAATGAGTATCCCCGAGAGTAAAAGTCCAATACGGAAACTCTTTTGTACCAAACGGTACATCGGCACCTCCGGTCGCGGGAAAATCTGGGTAATAAGAAAGGCTATAAGAGAAAGTGTCCCAATAAGAGAAAAGAATAAACTCATGTAAAAGAAAAAAAATCCAAGCGTACTATCTTGAAATGGGTCTACATTTATAATTACAAAAATCCACGCAACCCAGCCAAGAAGCGTAGCAAAAAACATAATCGCAATATATTGTCGAAGGTTCATAAAAAAAGCATGATATATCTTTCTCTAGTGTAGCTTTTTTTATGGGTTTTGGCAAGAAACTGTCCTTAGAGGAGATAACGAATCCGATCAAGGCTATTTTCTCCAGTAGCACGATTGATGGCCTGGACAATTTTTGCTTGATTAAGATGAATTTCTTGAGAAAGGGCAGAATTGGTACAGGTAATTGTGAGTGTTCTATTTTTTACAAAAAGTGGTTTGACAGATCGAGCGTTTTCGCTACCAACAAACTCCCCAATGACCTCGCCTGCCATGGTTAAAAGACTCCCCATTTCTACTTGATTCTTGAGGGGTATATCACTAGACATTCTTTTTTTGAGCGCATCACCCAAGGACAGCATAAAAATATGGTTTAGAGTGAACGATATTCACAAATATCTCGAAAATCACAGTGTGTACATGCAAATTGACTTGGAGTTGGTTTAAAATCTCCTGAATGAATCGATTCAATCGTATTGATCAGTTTCTCTGAAAGTTTCTCAAGTTCAGTATCTTTACCAACAAAAGACATCTTTATATTATCATTCACATAGTAAAATGTCAGTTTTTCTACTTTTCCAAGATTTCGATACTGTGGCAGACTCTCCGCAGCAATTTGATAAATAAGCAATTGTTCTTTATCTTCAGCCGTGAGTTTTTCTTTACTTTCACCAGTTTTGTAATCAATAATTTCAATTGCCCCTTCAGGAAGCTGGTCTATCCGGTCAATTCGACCACGTAAAGTATAATCTCCAATCTTTATTTTAAAAGCACTTTCAAGGGCAGTAGGAACACGCCAATTCCCTTCTTGTGATTGATAAAAGAGCGTGAGAATATCTTTTCCTTTTTTATAATATTTTTCTTTCTGATACTTATCTTTATACCAGTCTTCGATAAAGTTTTTATGATAAATTTCTAAAAGTTCATCTAAACTCGGCACTGTTACTCCCTCAGAAGGTGTTGATGTCTCAGGAAGATCAAAAAGTGTTGCTTGTTTTTTGGCATTGATTTCTTGCATTCGCTCGTAAAATTTCTGAAAGGTACTATGAATACTGGTACCAAAACTAAAACTCGCATTACTTTTCGTTGGAATTTTTATAATATGTGCCAATTTATATTGATAGGGACAGGTCTGATATGATTTGATCTGTGAAAACGAAAAAGCCTGAGCAAATTTGTGAACCTGAGCATGAAATTTTTTAGGCTCAGTAGGTTCACTTAGAGAAACGTTTTCGTCTTTTGGTAAAGATATTCCTTTTTGAATAGAAAATCCGAGTTCATCCAGGAACCGACTGAGTTTTTTCTCTCTCACCCCTCCATAGCTGCTACTACTTAAAAAATACAAACGTTCTTTGGCGCGAGTCATGGCAACATAAAATAATCGCCTCTCCTCTTGGTAGTGATAATCCCCTTCAGGGAGCTGATCTTTGATTAACTCTATTGGAATTTCGAGGGAATCACTGCGCCTGCGGGTAGGAAATCGTTCTTCTACAAGATTGATGATGAATACATACTTGAATTCCAGTCCTTTTGAACCATGTACGGTCAAAATATTAACTGAGTCTGGGGTATCTACAGGTTGATAGAGCTTGCCTTCGTCCCCTGATTCAATCGTGTAATTATACTGTTCAAGAAATCCATGAAGGTGCGCATCAAGAGTCGTTTCTTCATAACGTTTGAGCAGTTCAAAAAATTGATTGAGCTGACGAATTTGGTGAATGATGGTTTGATTATTATTTTTTTCTTGCTCAGTTAAATATTTGAGACACCCACTTCGCTCCAAAAAATGATAGAGCAAGAGACTGGGTTTTTCACTCCGTGATTCGGTAAGGCCTTCTTGTAAAAGTGAAAAAAATTTATTGGCGATCTCCAGTCCAGGAAGCGAAAATTGAAATTCTTGAGCATTTTTTATTATTTCATAATAGGTTAAAGATTTTTTCTTGGCAAAAAAAGTCAATCGCTGCATATCTTCTTCTGGCAACTTGAGGCAGGGCATCCGAAGGAGACGATAAATTGAGTTTGAATCAAAATAATTATCAAGCAACTTGAAATAATTGACGGCATCCATCACCAGTGGTTGACGAAAGAGCCCGACTGAAGAGAGAAATTCATACGGTATTCCTGCCTGCTGAAGTCCTTGAAGAAACGGTTCAACATGGCTGTTGGCACGAGCGAGAAGAGCAAAGTCATCCCAGGCTGTATCTGGACTTTCGCTTTTCAGTCGTATGATTTCTTTTACAACATTTTTAACTTCCCCATCAAGTGTTGAACTATGCAGGTGCACGACTGCGCAAGCTGGATATTTGACTTGTGATTTGAGTTTTTTATCAATATGAAGTTTGGCTTCCAGTCGATCAGGATTGTTATTTTGAATAGAACTATACGCAGTATCGAGGATCTTTTGACCTGAACGATAATTTTCATTAAGGACAATATGTTTGGCTTGTAGAAAATCTTCTTGAAAACGCAAAATATTGGACACCGACGCACCACGGAAGGCGTAGATACTCTGGTCATCGTCCCCGACGACAGAAAGTTGTCTCCCCTTTGATAAGAGCTTGGTGAATACATACTGCGCGTAATTCACATCTTGAAATTCATCGACCAATATATATTTGTATTGTTCTTGTATTTTTTTCAAAATATTTGGACGCTCGCGAAATAATTTTACGCAGTAAAAAATCAAATCACCAAAATCCAAAAAGCCTTTATCCAGGAGAAGTTGATTGTACTTATGATAGGCATTTGAAAGTTCTCCAAGACGATATTTCTCTTCTGTGTTATCAGTATCGAGTTTCAAATTTTCAGCATACTCGAGATATTCTTGTGGAGTAATAAGTTCATCTTTGCATTTACTGAAATGTTTCAAAAATTCATGAATATGACGCATGGGATTGCCTAAGGGTCGAAAATAATTTAGGTCAAAATCATAAATATGCTCACGCATGAGAAGCCAGGCATCAGTCTCGGTAATGAGTTTAAAATTGTTAGGTAGGCCAATCTCCAGGCCATATTCTTCAAGCAGCCGTTGACAGAAGGTATGAAAGGTCGAAATTTGAATATTGCTATAAGATAATTTGAGCCTGTCATCGACACGTTCTTCCATTTCCAAAGCTGCCTTATCCGTGAAAGTAAGAGCCACGATTTCTTCAGGATGAGCCAGTCCTTTTTCAATCAAATAAGCAATTTTTTCTGTAATCACGGTCGTCTTCCCAGTCCCGGCTCCAGCTACGATCAAAAGCGGGCCTGCGGTATATTCCACGGCCTCTTGCTGCGCCTTATTCAAACTTTTTTTGATCATACACCACTTTTACTTTCACGCATTTTTTTCACATCACGCGTATACTCGAATACTTTTTTTACAAACTTCTCAGTCCGCTCATGATAATGTTCGTCTTTTGGAACATCATTTTCATCAAACACGTCTTTGATATTGGGAAATGACAGCGGTTCTGGCACAAAGACCATTTTTAAATAATTCCAAATTGGTTGGAGGTGTTCAATCACCCGAACCCCACCAAAATCACCAGAAGAAACTCCAACCACCGCTACGGCTTTCTTTTCATATTCACTGTAGGCATAATCAAGCAAAATTTTTAGCTCTCCGGGATATCCATGATTATATTCAGGAATCACCACCACAAAACCATCTGCCCTGCCCGCCAATTCTTGCCAGGGTTTTGTTATAGAGCTGTTCATCCACGGAGCATAAGTCACGGATGTTTTTACCCAATCACGAACATCAATAAATTGCGTTTCTATTTGTTCATGCTTTTGTAACTCAGCAAAAAGAAAGCGAGCTGCTTTTTCTGACTGACGTCCTTCACGAGCAGTTCCAAGAATAAGAGGGATAAAAAGTTTTGACATAGAAACGTATATAAAAAATTTACTCTTTTAGAATAGCATAGGCAGGGGTGCTCTTCAAGTACAAAAAAACCACTCTGATACTTTACAAAATATGTAAAAATTACAGAGTGGTTTCTACGGGTTGGGCTCTTCGCCGAGAAGTGGAACATCGTCCAATTTCATAGATTAGATTAAAATTAAATTTCTTGTGATGCAGGTGCTCCTAAAAGTGAAGCTTTTGCCTGTTTTTTGGCCTTTAACTGAAAGTAATAGGTGCTGAGCATGGTGCCAAGCGCACAGCCAATTGCGTAAACAGCAATGAGTCTCCAGTTTCCCATGTCTTCAAGTATAGTCTGAAGGACATAATACCAAGTAACGATATTGATAACCGTTACTACACCACTGGCCATGATCTTGTTATCGCTCACAAGTTTGGTCCAGGCGGAAATAATGACCATGTCAATAAAACCGATAAAGAAAAGCAGTACCATAATATCGAATATTAAATTGTGAATGACCGAGCGACCTTTTTAACCCTCTGTATGGCCAAAGGGTAAAAAAATACGCTTCCCTTAGCGAAATTGAGAAAACGTATTTATTTGGCCTTATTATAGCCTATTTTAGAGGTTTTGTCAATCTACAAAAAAAGCCCCAACTTTCGTCAGGGCCTTATTCTAAAATTCTATTTATTTCCACCACGACTCATGCGAACGCGTTCGTTTTCTGTCAAAAACTGTTTGCGAAGGCGGATATTGTTTGGAGTGATTTCAAGGTATTCATCTTCTGCCATGATTTCCATTCCCCTCTCGAGGGTAATCGGAAGTGGTGGAGTCAGAATAATTGCGTCGTCGGAACCGCTGGCACGCATGTTGGTAAGCTGTTTTCCTTTGGTTGGATTTACTGCCATTTCATTGCCTTTGGCCACGTTTCCAATAACCATACCTTCATAGACCTCAGTATTTGGTCCAATATAGAGTACTCCACGATCCTGAAGGTTCCAAAGCGAGTAACCCAAAGCTTTCCCCGTAACACTGGAAATCATAGACCCCACAGAACGTTTTTCAATTTCTCCAACATATGGACGAAAACCAATCACACGAGAGGCAAGAATTCCTTCTCCACGGGTATCCATAATAAATTCACCACGATAACCAAGAAGCCCACGAGTTGGAATTTCAAAAATAATACGAGTCATGTTGCCGTTATTTTGCATGTTCGTCATGTTGCCTTTTCGTTTACTCATCTTTTCAATTACAATACCCATGAACTCTGTCGGTACATCAACAGTCGCTTCTTCAAATGGTTCCATCTTATCTTTTCCTTCCATTTTGATAATAACCTGTGGTTGTGAAACCTGAAGTTCATATCCTTCACGGCGCATATTTTCAAGCAGAATGGCAATGTGCATTTCACCTCGTCCATAGACTTTGTAATGATCAGAGGCATCGAAATCAATTTTGAGTCCCACATTGACTTCCAGTTCTTTTTCAAGGCGTTCTCTAATCTGACTATTGGTCACAAATTTCCCATCTTTTCCGGCAAAAGGAGAACTATTGACCAAAAAGTTCATGGCAATAGTAGGTTCATCAATAGTGATAGCAGGAAGCGGTTCTTGCGAATCATTTTGACAAATCGTTTCACCAATATAGATGTCTGAGATACCAGCAATCATGACAATATCTCCAGCTTGAGCTTCTGGCACTTCTTTACGATTTGTCCCGTGAAAACTATAAATTTTAGTAATACTTCCATTTCGTTTTTCTCCATCAGGTTTTTTGACAACAACTTTATCTCCAACTTTCAAAATACCTTCATATACGCGACCAACGGCCATACGTCCAAGAAAGTTATCATAGGCAAGGTTAAATGGCTGCATACGGAAAGGACTTGTCGTATCAGATGGTGCTGCTGGCACATGAGAGAGAACCATATCAAGCAGTGGAGAAAGGTCTTTGGCCTCGTCACTCATCTTGAGTTTGGCTACACCAAGTTTCCCAATCGCATAGACGGTTGGAAAATTGAGTTGCTCATCATTGGCACCAAGATCCATAAAAAGTTCAAGAACCTGATCGTGTACCACATCTGGCTGTGCAGCGGGCTTGTCAATTTTATTGACAACCACAATTGGTTTGAGACCCAGTTCGAGAGATTTTTTGAGTACAAACTTAGTCTGAGGCATTGGACCTTCCTGCGCATCAACAACCAAAAGCACAGAGTCAATCGATCGAAGCACACGTTCTACCTCTGAACCAAAGTCAGCATGGCCTGGGGTATCAACGATATTGATTTTTACATCTTTATAAAAAAGAGAGGCATTTTTGGCATAAATGGTAATACCACGCTCACGCTCAAGAGCATTACTATCCATACTTACACTCTCGTCTGTTACCATTCCAGTTTGGCGCATCAAAGAATCGGTAAGAGTGGTCTTGCCGTGGTCTACGTGAGCGATGATGGCGATATTACGAATTTGCATAAAACCTGAGGTAATGTTATCGTCGCTTGTTCGCCCTGATGTTAGGTCAGGGTCTTACTTAGCTCGATAATCAGAAAAATAATTAGGCCATGAGTATAGCCCAAAAATGAGCTTTTGTCAAACGACTATTCTGAGGGAAGACGAAACTGATACTGAGGCGATCTTTCGAGGTGAAAAAGCCCTTTCCAGCCACAATCAGAACATCCGGCATTAAAAACCTGTGCACCAGCTTCAAGAGCGGTTTCAATATTTTTTAGGTGTATATACGACTTCATATCACGTGGTGCTGAAGTATTCACTCCTAAATTAAGATATTCATATGTTTTATCATGGCCAATGACTGCCAAAGATACACCTAAGAGTTCATTCTCTTTATAAAAACTTAAAAGGTAAATCGGATGCTTAAAAGAGAGAATTTCTCGAAAAGACTCTTTTCGACCCTTTAAATGAAAAGTTGAACTTTCTTGAAAATTTGCAATATTAAATTGAAAAAATTGTTCAATATCTTCAAAATGGTTTTTAATAATATGGATATTTTCGTTTTCAATATGGCGCATCTTTCGTCGCATTTTTCCTCTTCCTTCTCCATCAAAGTATTTTTGAAAGTAATCTTCAAGAGATTGTAAGTCGGAAAGTGGAAGAAAAAATTTCTCATCCATAACTGGGAGCGCTTTGGTCGCGCTATCATCCCCTATCAGATATTCAAGATTTGTTTTTTCGTGTAACAATTTATAGAATTCACGACGTGCTTCTTCATATCCAGGTTTTACATATATCTGATTATTTTCCATATACTGACCGCCAAAAAATTCATACCAATTTTTGTCTGTATTTTTTTGGAGTGGTAATAATCCAATAGGTTCGTCATTTTCAAATCCGAGAAAGAAGTGGAGAGGATATTCTTCTTGCTTATAAAAAAGCCAACGAAATTCCCACTCGTCATAGAGCATTTCTCCTGGAGAAAAATGGTGCCACCATTTTCGTGCATTTTCTAGATCCTGTATCTGTTCAAATCGAATCATACATTAGAAACCGAAAGTAAATTTATACTGTGCAATGGGTGTGAAATGCCAACGATCTTTCCAACCATAGGCTCCTACAAAAGCATCAAAGTAATTTGCTTTTGTATCAATCGCTCTTTGAATATTTTGAACATTGATAAAAGTACTGAGATCTTTGATTTTATCAGGACGTAGTCCAAACAAGAAAAATTCATACCATCCCTTATATTGCAAAGAAAATGATATGGCTTCCTTTTCTCCATTTATGAGAAAAGTTAAAATTTCTGGAGTAAACTCAGGAATTTTTACCAAATCTCGAAAAATTTCCTGATGAAATGGACGATCATTGAAAGAAGAATGATCCCCAAACATCAGCTTGTTATATTCAAACAAAAGCTCTAAATCATCAAAATTGTTCCTCTGAATTTCAATCTGGTTTTGTTCAATCTTTTTTATTTTTCGATAAAAAGTATTTTTTGTTTTTCCTTCAAAAGAATCTTCAAGGAAGTCAGTATAAGATTGAAACCCAGTAAGCGGCAAAACCCATTTTTGATCAGCAACTTCAAATGTTTTTGTAAAATCGTCCTCTGCTCGGATATATTCAAGTTTTATTTTCTCCCCAAGAGTTTTTAAGTATTCATAAAAATCTTGCCGATAGTTTTCATATCCGGACGCAATAAACAATCGGTTATCCTCCATATAGTCTCCCCCAAAAAACTCAATCCATCCTTTGTCTGCATTATACTGAAGTGGAAGTACACCAATCATGACACCATCAACAAAACCAACATAAAAACGAATTTCTTTTTGGTGATATTTTTGAAACAAGGCGCGGAATTCCCAAGAATCATAAATAGTTTCCTCGGGACTTAATTGTTTCCAAATATGTTCTGCCTGTAAAAGGTCTGTCACTCTCTGTATTTCCAAATTTTTTTTCTCCATAGATTTATTTGGTAGCACTGCGTTTGTAGTAATGTTGTTTCTTTCGATTAAATCGAGATAAAGAAATACGAATAATTTCTTCAACCAAATCTCCTGCTTTCATACCAGTTACTTGTGCAGCTTTGAGCATATGCTCAAAATTGTGCAAAAATGGATTGGTATTGAGTTCCAAAACATATGGATTGTCATCTTCATCGACTCGAATTTCAACTCTTCCATAGTCTCGACAACGCATAATTTTATAGGTATCAAGAGCAATCTCTGTTAATAAAGATTCGAGCTTTTTGCTTACATTTTTGAGTGGATTTTGAACAATAATATTACCCATGGGTTTTTGTTTGGCTTTTTCTGTATAAATATTCCAGGCACCTTTGGGCATCTTTTTGAAAACCGATCGAGTCAAAGGGAGTACACGAAGATCTTCATCATCAGTTCCTAAGATAGAAACGCTGTATTCTTCTCCTTCAATATATTCTTCAACTAAAGCTGGCCGCCGTAAATCTTCAATAATACGCTTCAATTGTTTCTGTAACTGAATTTTATTCGTCACAACAGAGGAATTGGTGATCCCCATAGAATTTGATGCATTCCCTGGCTTTACAATAAGTGGATATTTGAGTTCATCACTAATGCTATCATTTATAGTATAGGCATAATCCCACTTCGGAGTTGGTATATTGTGATAGGTTAACAATTTTTTCATGCGAATTTTGTCACGACAAAGCGCTAGATTAAATGAATTGATACCCGTAAATGGAATATGAAAAGACTCAAGAAAAGCAGCAGCCTGTGGTTTCATGGATTCCATATTATTCATCCCTTGGGAGAGATTGAAAATAAGATCTACATTACTGCGTTCCAAGTCAAAAAATGTTTTTGGAAGATTGTTAAAATCAAATAGGGTTACTTTGTATCCACGTTTTTTTAACTCTTTTTCAATATCTTTTGTCACCTTTTGTCCATCAGCATGGAGGTCTCCCAATTTATAGTCTAAAATATTCGTTGCAATTCCAATATGAAGCTTTCGTTGATCCTCAATCAATATATTTTGTGCTTTTTCAATTTTCGCAGCCTGCATGAGTCGATCTTTTGTAATCACAGCTGTAGACAAACTATTTTTTCGAGACGTTCTTCCAAGAGAAGATTCTTCATCAAACTCAACGACTTTATAATGTACCAGTTCAAGTGCTTCTTTGAGATTATCTTCTGCATCAAGAAGATTGTCACCATAGACAGTAATCCAGCCTAAACCATCGTATCCTTCTGGGGGGCGCAAAATAACATCTCCAATTTCTTTTCCAATGGACATTTTATGCAAATATTTTTTGGTCTTGAGTTCTGGAGAAATATCAAGCTCAACCAAAATTCCTGATGATTGAATTTCAAAATCCCATCCCATGATATAGCGCAGAGGCAATTCTGGTTTTTCAATTTTAATGTATTCACCCAAAGCAATCTTGGCAGAATATTCTACAAAATCAACGCCCCAAGAGTCTCGGATATAATAGTAGATGTAATCCCCACCCATACGAAGGTTCACTTCAATTGGCACAGGACCATTTTTGGTAGATTTTGCTTCAAAATGAACACAACCGTTTTGGATGCCAAGCTTTTCAATCGCTTCTTCAGCCATGGTAATGAGTGCATCCTGGTCAGGTTCAGGAAGACCAGATGGAATAGCTTGACCATTGTCTACAAAAAATTTATTTTTGTTTTTATTAAAGTTGTCAGCAATTGAGTAGAATTTAATTTTTCCATTTTGGAGCAAGATATCAATATCCACTTCATCTCCATCAATAAATTCTTCTACGAGAAGTTCCAAGTTTTCCCACTCAGCCGCCAGCCAATAGGATTTAATGTTATTTTTAATATATTCATATGTTTCTTCGAGTTCCTGTCGATTTTTTACCTTTACTACAAACGCACTGACTGCGCCATAAATTGGTTTAATGACAAGAGGATAATTGAGTTGCTTCTCAATAGTTGGAATATCTTTTGTCCCAGAAATTTTCATGTGACGAGGTGCAGGAATTCCATTTTTATTACAAAATTCTCGAAAAAGATATTTGTTCTTGGCACGCTCAGCAACCTGGTATGGAATACCAATGAGTTGAAATGCTTCAGCGAGTTTGGAAGTCAAAAAAACACATTCTTCCCAAAATGTGACCACACCATCAAGTTTTATTTTTGGATTTGCACTCAAGAAATTTTTCACCGCCGCAATAGAATCTTTATGGTCATTGAGTTCTGAAACAATCCAATGATCTACGGCTTCTGACAATTCTTTTATTTCTTCACGATGAAGACATATAACACGGAGTCCCCGTTTTTTGAGTTCGCGGGCAATAAAGTACTTGCCTTCATTTCCAGCATGCACCAGAAGAATTGTTTTCCCCTTGAGTTCTTGTTTGTCCATACAAAAGAAAATAAACCCTATAAGTAATAAAAAAAAGCTACTTTACAAAATAGCCTTTTCAGTGTGAATGGTTATAAAATAGATAATAGAGTCCTGAGTTGTTTGAGGGTCATCGTCGAGACCTCGATCCATAGAATTTTGACTCAAATTTCTCCCCTTTGGAAGTTTAGACTTTACCATAAAGTGGTACAATCGTCAACCTTACAAAATTATACTTTCTCGATCCGTTCCAACAGGACTTTTTTGTATATATACATCATAATTGTATCCATCTATACCTACAAATTCCGCTTTTCCAGCAAGAATATCTTCGTATGGACTACAGCTTTGGCAAACATCTTTTGAACATTTAAAGCGTTTTAACTGCCGGGCTAATTTGATCTGCCGTGCAATATCAAGAATATTTTTTTCGGCTTCTTCCAAAGCAGGGAGTGTTTTTTCTGTCAGAAAATCATTTTTTTCGAGGTACCAATAGCTTGCTTTGGTAACATTTCGTTTTTGGCATTTATGAACGAGCAGATGATAAATAGAAAGTTGCAGGGAATTTTCCTCTTCTTCATTTTTTCCAGTCTTAAAATCAATAATATGAACACTATCACTGTCAGGTAAATACTCGAGCCAATCAATTTTTCCGCAGAGAATAAGATTTTCCTCTTCTGAAAGCCAAAAGTATGGAAGATCTTGTTGAATTTTTACTGATAGACCCCCAATAGGCCCAGGATTGTTCCAGACTCTTTTGATCATTTCTTGTCCCCTCTTTTTATAGGCATATTCAGAAGATTCATCAACAAATCCGCCTTTCACTCCACTTACTTTGGCCCAGGATTTATCAAATTTGTCCATAAGTGGTTCTTCAGTAAAGCGTTTCGCTGCAGGAATATTCGAAAGCGATTCTAAAACTTCATGGACACTTTGACCAAGTGCTAATGCGGGACTCATCAGCTTTATTTTATGATTGGTCTTTGGATCTTTGTAAATATTTTTTAAAAAATAGGCCCTTGGACAACGCAAAAAATCACTCATTGAAGTATGAGATACCCAAACTGCTGTAAATTTATCTCCTGGCATAGTTTTCCAGTATCAAAAAAGTCTTTCTATGGTACCCAAAAATCTTTATTTGGTCAATTTTGAATCAAAAAACGGAGTGCTCTCCGTTTTCTTCCCGTGTTACTCTCCACAATCACATCCACATTCCTCACATACGCCGCAAGCAACACAAGGTTCGATGTCACATTCACAGCCCATAAGTAAGAATGTTAAAAATACCTCTCTAGTATACGAAACATTTTTGCTTCATGCAATGTGGATAAATAAAAGGCACCAGTTCGGTGCCTTTTATTAGAGAGAAATGTTTTTATATTTCTTCCCAACACGAATACGTGCGAGTTCTTTTTCCATCTGTGCTTGGAGGAGTGCAAATTGCCTGTCGTCTTCAAATACTTCCTGCTTGAGAAGCTCTTCAGCACGCTTACGAGCTGTTTCGGCACGTTCCAAATCAATATGCTCAGCACGTTCAGCCGTGTCAGCAATAACAATAATTTCATTGTTTTCACGTACTTCAAGCACACCACTCGAAACAGCGAGAGCCGTTTCTTCGTTTTGTTTTTGAATACGAATTTCTCCAGAGCGAATAACTGAAATCAAAGGAATATGATGTGGGAGTACAGTAATTTCTCCACTTTTGGTGGGCAAACTTACTTGATCTACAACATCTTCATAGATGATGCCATCTGGAGTAACAATTTTAAAATTCATTTGCATATTTGGTCTAGTTTATAATTTTTATTTTGGGATGCAGTGCAAGGCACTTGGGAGTACCGAGCGAAACGTATGTCCTTAATACGTTGAGCGAGGCACGCACCAAAGTAACGAAGCAATGCGCCCAAAATAAAAATTATGCTGTTACCTCGTCTATAGAACCTTTCATGTAGAACGCAGACTCTGGCTTATCATCATGTTTCCCTTCCAAAATTTCTTTAAATCCACGAACAGTTTCAGTGACTGGGACATAACGTCCAGGAATACTACTAAATTGTTCTGCCACAAAGAATGGTTGTGAAAGAAATTTTTGAATCTTACGTGCGCGAGTAACTAGACGTTTGTCATCATCAGACAATTCTTCCATACCAAGAATGGCAATAATATCTTGAAGGTCTTTATAACGCTGGAGTATTCGCTGTACTTCACGAGCAATACGATAGTGTTCTTCTCCCACGATATTTGGATCAAGCATGGTTGAACTTGAGTCGAGTGGATCTACAGCTGGATAAATACCAAGTTCAGTCAGGGCACGGTTGAGTGAAACAGTAGAGTCAAGGTGAGCAAAAGTGGTAGCAGGTGCTGGATCAGTCAAGTCATCGGCTGGTACATAAACTGCTTGAATTGAAGTAATAGAACCTTTGTCAGTTGAAGTAATACGCTCTTGAAGTGCACCCATTTCAGTTGCCAGAGTTGGTTGGTAACCAACGGCCGAAGGCATACGTCCAAGCAGCGCAGATACTTCAGATCCAGCCTGAGTGAAACGGAAAATATTGTCGATAAAGAGCAAGAGATCGCGTCCTTCTTCATCACGGAAATATTCAGCCATGGCAAGCGCTGTCAAAGCGACACGAGCACGAGCTCCTGGTGGTTCATTCATTTGTCCAAACACCAAAGCTGTTTTATTCAAAACTCCTGATTCTTCCATTTCTCGGTACAGGTCATTTCCTTCACGAGTACGTTCTCCTACTCCCGCAAACATGGAATATCCACCGTGTTCTTGGGCAATGTTACGGATAAGTTCCTGAATCATAACCGTCTTTCCTACTCCAGCTCCACCAAACAGACCTACTTTTCCACCTTTCAAAAATGGACAAAGAAGATCAATAACTTTGATACCAGTTTCCAAAATTTCAGTTTTTTGAGATTGACTTTTAAAATCTGGCGCTTTGCGGTGAATTGGATACAATTTTTTTGACTTTGGGGCTGGTTTTCCATCGATTGGATCGCCAACGACATTAAACATGCGACCCAAAGTTACGTCTCCAACAGGTACGGAGATTGGCTTGCCTGTGTCAGTAACTTCTGTGCCACGAGAAAGTCCATCGGTTGCACCCATAGCAATGGTACGAACATTGTTTCCACCAAGGTGTTGTTGTACTTCAAGGATAATACTTTCTCCTTTTTGATTTTTTACTTCAAGAGCATTCAAAATTCCTGGAACTTCTGAAGGAAAGTTCACATCAACGACCACTCCGATAATTTGTGAGATTGTTCCTGTATTCATATGTCGTATAAGCATTAGAAACGTTTTACGTATGTAGTTAATAATTATTTTATCAAAGTTGTCATTCCGAATCCCCGCAGGGGTGAGGAATGACAGTGCACTTGGAGTTATTCAAGTGCAGCAGCACCGCCAACGATTTCACTGATTTCTCTCGTAATACCGGCCTGACGGGCTTTGTTATATTCTAGAGTCAAAGCGCTAATCATATCCCCGGCGGCACTACTGGCATTTTTCATGGCCATCATACGTGCGCTATGTTCACTGGCAGCTGATTCGAGGATTGCTTCATAGAGTTGAACCTCGACAAGTCGTGGGAGTACATCGAGCAAAATAGTTTTTATATCTGGTTCAAAGACATAATTTTTCATGGCTTTTATCTCATTGGTTTCACTAGAAAGTATGGCTGTTTCATCCAACATTTTGTTGAGGTCAACTTCCGATACAGGAAGCATTTGTCTGACTTTTACCTCTTGTGCCAAAGCTGAGCGAAAGTGTGTGTAGACCACGACAACTTTATCATAGGCTTGTTTTTTGAAACTGTCCAAAATCAAACGAGTAATAGAAAGCACATCACCAAATGAAGGCTTTTCACTGAGGTTATCGTAAGCTGCAATCAAAGGCAGTCCCATCTTTTTGGCAAACTGCGCACTTTTTTTACCAATACCGAGAATCTCAATATCTACCTGCTCTGCTGGCAAAATTTCCTTCCCATTTGGTATACGATGAAGAGCAATATTTTGTTTATTTTTCAAAATTTGTCCTGCTTTTTTGAATACATTGGAATTAAAACTTCCACACAGTCCTCGGTTTGACGCAATTAAAACCACCAGCATCTTTTGTACTGGACGTGTTTCAAGCAGTGGAACCATTTTTTTCTCAAGTGTCGAAAGATTATGCAGTAACTCTTGTGCAAGAGTTGCATAACTTCGAGTTGAGAGCGCAGCTCCCACAGATTTTCGCATTTTCGCTGCAGATACCATTTCCATGGCTTTCGTCATTTTTTTGGTATTTTTTACAGACTTGATGCGAGTTTTAATTGCTTTTCCGCTCACTGCCATATTTATTGTTTTTTAAACTCTTCAATACTTGCTTTAAGTTCGGCTTCGACTTCTTCACCCCACTGTCCTTCGCGGATTTTATCCATAAGTGCCGCGCGAGTGGTTTTCATAAACTCCAAAAGTCCCATTTCAAATTCTTTTACTTTATCCATGTCTACATCATCAAGGTAGCCTTTACTTGAAGCATAAATAGAAACAACTTGCTGTTCTACTGGCATTGGAGCATATTGAGGTTGTTTCAAAAGCTCGGTGAGACGACGACCTCGGTCAATTTGACGTTTGGTATCAGCGTCGAGATCACTGGCAAACTGAGAAAAAGCTTCAAGTTCACGGAACTGCGCGAGTGAAAGTTTCATACTTCCTGCTACTTTTTTCATTGGTTTGGTTTGAGCAGATCCACCTACACGAGAAACGGAGAGACCCACGTTCAATGCTGGGCGAATACCTTTATAGAAAAGATCTGTCTCAAGGAAAATCTGTCCATCAGTAATAGAAATTACATTGGTTGGAATATAGGCTGAAATATCTCCGGCTTGGGTTTCAATAATTGGAAGTGCAGTAATTGAACCACCACCATGTTCTTTGTTGAGGTTACATGCACGTTCCAAAAGACGTGAGTGAAGATAAAATACGTCTCCAGGGTAAGCTTCACGTCCTGGTGGGCGACGAAGAAGAAGCGACATTTCGCGATATGCCCAGGCCTGACGAGTAAGATCATCGTAGATAATGAGGACATCTTTTCCTTTGTCAGCAAAGTATTCAGCCATAGCCACCCCAGAGTATGGAGCAAGGTATGACATTGGAGCTGGTTCACTTGCACCCGCTGCTACCACTACCGTATAGTCCATAGCACCAGCATCGCGAAGTTTGGCCACGAGACGTGCTACCTTTGATTCTTTTTGACCAATCGCAACATAAATACAGATAATATTCTGTCCTTTTTGGTTGATGATAGTATCAATGGCAATGGCAGTTTTTCCTGTCTGGCGATCACCAATAATAAGCTCACGTTGTCCTCTTCCAATTGGAATAAGCGCATCAATCGCTTTGATACCAGTTTGCATTGGACGATTGACGGGTTCACGACTCATAACACCAGATGCAACACGCTCTACTGGATACAAATCTTTTGATTTGATTTCTCCTTTTCCATCAATCGCTTCTCCAAGAGCATTGACCACGCGCCCAATCATCATGTCTCCTACTGGGACAGACATAATGCGTCCAGTGCGTTTTACAATATCACCTTGTTTGATTCCTTTGAAGTCTCCCAAAATTACCGCACCCACTGTTTCTTCTTCGAGGTTGAGTGCCATTCCCATAACATTGCCTGGGAATTCCAACATTTCCTGTGCCTGACATTTTTCAAGACCAGAAATCAGTGCAATACCGTCTTTTACTTCCAGAACAGTACCCACTTCTTCCATTTGAACGTTTTTTTCAAAACTTTCAATGTGCTTTTTAAGTTCGTTTACAATGGCATTCGTAGACATATGAGTAATTTAGTATTTTGTCATTCCGACCGTAGGGAGGAATCTTTCGTAAGGATATTTTCTGGAAAGATTTCTCACTTCGTTCGAAATGACAATTTGGTTATAATTTAATTTAGAGAGAATTTTTTAATTGATGAAGCGCTCCTCGCACACTCGCATCATAAATAGTATTTTTTGATTTTAGAATCATTCCACCGAGAATTGTTTCATCTATTTTTTCTCGCAGGTCTACCTTATCACCAAATTTTTTTTCTATTACTTTTTTCATTTCAGCACTCAACGCATGTACGGTCGTTACTTCGAGTGTTACCTCTCCGTTCATTTGTTTCTCATACTCTACATATTCTTCAATGATACGGTTGGCCTGTGACATTCTTCGGAGTTTCAGGAGTAACTCGACAAAATTTTTGAGTACCTGCGAATGGTCTTTTTCTTTGACCTCCTGCAACGTATGGTACAAATCTTTGGCTAATTGTCTATTTGATATTTTCATATGAGTTTCAATTTTGTCATTCCGAGTGAAACGAGGAATCTTTTTTACAAAGTATTATGTAAGAAATATTTCTCTCCCTCCACTACGGTCGAGATCGAAATGACAGACGAGTCTTACTTCATTGATTTCAAAGCATCTTCAATCACTTTTTTATCTGTTTTCTCACTCATTTCACTTCCAACTACTTTTGTGAGTGCAGCCACAATCAGATCAACAGCATGATTTTTTACAGAGAGAAGTGCTTCTTCACGTTCAAGCGCAATACTTTTTTTTGCCTGAGCAACTAAAGTATCGATTTCTTGCCGAGTCGTTTCTTTCATTTTTTCTCCGAGAGCCGTAGCATCAGCATGTGCTTTTTCAAGTACAGCATTGGCATCACGCTTCGCTTCATCAAGTTTTTCTTTATATTTTTCCTCACTCATCATGAGGTTACTCTCCACTTCTTTTACTTTATCGAGACTTTCATCAATAATATTTTTGCGCTCTTCCATTTTTTTGGTCAATGGCTTTAAAATCAAAAACCAAACAACCAAAAATACCAATACAAAGTTGATAAGCTGAGAGACAAAAATATGAGTATCAAGTCCCAATGATGCAAAAACACTTTCTTCGCCTGAATTCTCTACACTGTGAACTTCTGTATTCATGGTAGCCATACATAAAAATTTAGTTTTTCAAAATATTCCGATTATGCCGGGAGAAACTCCCCCGGACAAATCGATTTACTTGAGGGTAAATACCACGACAAGAGCGTAGATAGCAATAGCTTCTGCAAACGCAGCACCAAGAAGCATTGGGACAAACAATTTTCCAGATGCTTCTGGATTGCGTCCAATTGCTTCCATAGCTTTTGCGACGATTTTACCAATCGCAAGTGCTGGAGCTATACCACCAATACCGATAGCAAGAGCTTTCATGATAACCACGATAGACTCATGACTCATACTTTCCATATATTTTTCCTTTCTAAAGTTTGTACGCGAGGGTTAGGGGGTTAGTTTTTAACCTCGATACGTCCCTTAGTATTAAGAATAAAAGTAAAAGCAAACTTTCACTTTTAGTCTCAATATTAGTGATGTGATCCTTCCTCTGCCCCATGTGGCTGACTGGTAGCAACCGTAAAGTACACAAGGGTCAAAATAGCAAAAACCGCAGCTTGAATCAATCCAACCAAAAGCTCAAGCATCATAAAAGGTGTTGGTACCAAAATTCCTACCAATGATCGAATAACAATGATGAGGACTTCTCCCGCAAAAATATTTCCAAACAAACGAAGTGAAAGAGAAAGTACTTTTGCCATCTCTCCAACAATCTCGAGAATACCAACCATAAATTCTACGAGTGCAGCAAAGATACCAATAGGTCCTTTTTTGAAACTTTTGACAATTCCACCAATCTGAATAAACTTTCCAATATGAGTAAAAACACCAACAGTAAACAGCCCCGCAATATGTGATCCAATAACAGCCACCAGAGCCATAACAACCGTCAAATTGAGATCAGTATTTGCTGGACGAAGTGCTTCTTTTCCATCAAACGTAACCGCACCTACCCCTGGTAACAGTCCAATCCAATTGGAAAGTAAAATGAAAAAGAAAATAGTTCCGACAATCGGCAAAAATTTCATGGTCTTCTTTCTGTCCCCCGTCACTTGATCAAACGTATTGAGCACTGATTCGAGAATATATTCAAAAAAATTTTGAAGCTTGCGAGGACGAAGTGAAACGGATCGACGGATAAAAATACCAAGTATCAGAAAAATAATAAGTGCAATCCACACATTTACCATGGTGTTGGTAATAGGAAAATTCCCAACCATCAAAAGTACGTCAGGAGCAAGTTCAGGAATGTGGAATGTAGACATAATTATTTCTTTTCAATATCGTGATACGCTTTATCGTAATATTTGGCTTTTTTGTAAATCATTCTGGCAGAAGTGATCGCCGCAACAACAAAAGCAATGGCAGTAAACAGATAAGTATGATGATATTTTTCATCCAGCCACTGTCCAATCAAGACAAAAATCACTACTGGAACCGCGAGCGTTGCTCCAAAATCTCCAATGATGCGCATTCCAAGCCGTATATATTCTTTATCAGAGTCAGTTTTTTTGGGTAAAGGCGTATTCATACGTATAATTGCAATCTATGCAAACAGCAAAACAATTTTCTGAATATTCACCAAAAAAGACTCTTTCCTTAGCGACCATATTGTACCTTTCTCCCTGAGAATGTCAATGCTTTTTTTGGCTGAAACTGTGGATAAAATTGGCTAAAATTAGCAAAATTTATAAAGAAAATTTTATAGTATACCCTAAATGAAAAAATCCGTCAATACCCTTAAAAATTTTAGGCCTCTATAGAGCCAAAAAATATATATCTCCGTCAAAGTTTACCTTTTTATACGATCAAATAGAGCAACCGTATTTTGAAAAATTTGCTCTTCCATTTTCTTTGGCTCGACTCCTCGAACCTTTGCAATAAAGCCAATCACTTCCTCTACCATCCACGGTTCTGCTCGCTGCCCGCGGTAAGCCTGGGCTGCTAGATAGGGTGAATCAGTTTCCACCACAATTCGATCAAGTGGCATTTTTTCTATTACTTCAGTGAGATGAATTTGTGGCGCAGGATTCAGCTTCTTGGGGGGAAAAGTCACCACCCCAGTAAAACCTAAAAATAGTCCTAAATTCAAATACCTTTGGGCATGCTCCCAATTACTGGTATAACAATGCACTGTTCCACGAATAGACCTCTTCAAAGACTCAAGTAACTCAATCATTTGATCATGCGCATCGCGACAATGGATCACGAGTGGCAAATTATGTTTATCAGCAAATTCAACATGCTGCAAAAAAACTTCTGTTTGTTTTTGCAGCACCTCTTCTACTGATTTATCTTTGGGAAGATGGAATAAATCAAGACCACACTCGCCTATCCCAATGACTTTGGGAGACTGAACGAGTTTTTCATAATAGTCTTCATCAAAATTTTCTTCACGAGAAAGAAAACTTGATTCTTCTTCATCGACATGGGTTGAATGCAAATGTATTGGGTGGGTGCCAATACTGGCGTACATGTTTTCATACTGCTCAGCCATTTCAACCGCTCGACGACTTGTATCTTTTTGAGTTCCAACTAAATTCAAAATTAAATTTTTTTTTGCACAACGCAGTATTACTTCTTCTCGATCAATTTTATA
>JACCDN010635297.1_pt1 | contig 28552 bp, 23 predicted proteins | sample 7441691 | NCBI WGS metagenome assembly JACCDN01 (sample SAMN15323439, study PRJNA562643) | freshwater metagenome | isolation source: river surface water | place: USA:Blue River Watershed | collected 2017-08-16 | reverse complement strand
CACGTGTCCAATCGTATCCATACCCCATGACCTGTAATTGTTTTCTCATATTCTCTATGTTTTTATAAGTCCATTTTGCAGGATGAGTTTTATTTTTTATTGCTGCATTTTCAGCTGGCAAGCCAAAAGCATCCCAACCCATAGGTTGTAAAACATTCTTACCAAGCATTTTTTGGTAACGAGCAATAGCATCTCCGATTGAATAATTACGTACATGCCCCATATGAATATTGCCACTAGGATAGGGAAACATACAAAGACTATAAAATTTTTTATCTAAAATATTTTTATCTGCTTCGAAAATTCTATGAGTAGACCAATACTCTTGAACACTTTGCTCTATCTCTTTTGCGTTATATTTTGAGTTCATCACATCTGCCTTTACTATGATAAAAATGAAGTACGATTACCATCTTCTGATAAATTTTCTTGCTCAGAACAATGTATGATTTTGTTGCCTTCTTTAGACGAAAAAGTTGCAAATGGAGAATCAGAAACTTTTCTTAAAGAAGCTCTCCATAATTTTTGATATAGTGGGCAGGAATTCACAAGATACTCATGCGTACCTTGCGCAACAACGCACCCTTTATCTAAAACAAAGATGTGATCGGCATACTGCACCTCGGATATTTTATGTGAAATCATCAAGCTTGTTGTATTATTCAATATCCAATTAAGCTCTTTCATTATTTGGTTCGCTGCATGACCGTCTAGAGAAGCAGTTATCTCATCAAATAATCTTATCGTCGTATTTTTTAATAACCCACGTAAAATAGCTACTTTTTGTTGCTGTCCTCCCGATAAAGATTTGCCACCCTCGCCAACTTCCGTGTCTAATTGAAGAGGTAAATCTTTTAAGAAATGCTCTAAACCAACAGATCGGCTTATCGCATATATGTATTCATCAGTAATCCATTCTGGGTTTTCTGCTCCAAAGCAAATATTTTTTCGAACAGTGCCCTTGCTTAAAGTTGGCGTTTGTTCACATATGCTGATAGCTTTTCGCAAAGACTCAAGACTTACAGTTGATATATCTTGGTCGTTAATTTTTATTAATCCATTAGTAGGCGCATAGTGTCTATATAACAAGTTGAAGATAGTCGTTTTTCCCTGACCACTTTCACTCACAAATGCTACCTTTTGACTCCCCTTGACTTTAAATGATAATTTGTTAAAGATAGGGACAGTAGCATTCGGGTAACTAAAATCCACATCGATAAACTCAATTGTCGGTCCTGAGTCCTTAGCCAAATATAAAGGGCGATTCGGATACGTATCCACTACATCGTGCGTCTTGTCCAACTCTCTAAAAACAAAATTTAAATCAGGGTACGATGCAACCAGCTGATTTATTGCCCGACTAAATAAGGGCATATAACTGAGTAATTGAATAAAATAATTCACAATCAATACAAAATCTTGCACTGTAAATTTTTTGGACTGAATGTTGGTGCCCACATAAAACACTACTATCAATAGACTCAGGACCGAAAAACATTGCTGTACAAGCTCAAGATCAAGGCTTAGTATGTTAGCTTGAATCTCTGCGGATCTTAGATTATCAAGATATGAATCAGATTCTTTGAGTGTTCTATCTAAATGACCAAAGTCGTGAATAATTTTGTATTGTGAAATTGCGCCAATAAATTGATTCCAAGCTCCATTATCACTTTGTAATAATTTTGTTCTAGAAAATACTATTGCTTGTGATGATATAACGGCACTTATAACATTAAGTGAGAATGCGGTCAGGATCAATAAACTTATTCGCTTATCGTACTTCATGAATATCCAGCTAGAAATTAGCAAAGTCTCTAAAAAAACTGGTAAAATCTGAGCCAATGCAGATGGCCCCACCCTTGCAATGGAATTCCCTTTTTGAATCAAATAGATTTTTTCAGAATCAAGGCTTGTGACATGATAATGCAGAGATCTCCTAAGAATTTTTTCCATAACATCGCGTAATATTTTTTGAGCGACATTACTCGTAATAGGTGTCATCAGCTGATCTCGAATGTTTACAATTAAACGACTACTTGCATAACAAAACACGCAAAGAATCATCATTGCCTTTTGGTTTATTTTAACCCCTCGAATCGTACACCCAGCATCTGCATTAGATAACATTTGTATTACTTGACTCAATAAAAAAGGGGATAAAAAATTTAATCCAATACTTATACCGGAGAGCGTTGCAGCAGCAAAAACTAACCCTTGATTCTGCTGAGATAGCAAATAACCATTTAAGCGACGAGCAATATGTGCGACAGAAGGAGGCTCAACATGATTTTCATCGACATGAAGATCCGATTTACCTACGTTTGGCGCTTGTTTGGCTATCAACACTTTCTGACTTGCTCGGAAAGACTTAATGCTTTTAGGAGAAGTAAAACTTAGCAAAAGTGCTTGATTTGACTGAGTTTTCGCTAATAATAGTATATTAATGATTAATATGTTATTAAAAATATTTTTCATAATATGCTTAAAAACCTATATTTAAAAACGAACATATATTTATAAATCCTTAATATGGATAGTCCTTCTTAAAAAAGCCACAGATGTATTTACTATTACCATAATATTTAAATAATATTGCCCAGAGGTATAATAATCCAAAGGAATAAAGTTATTAATAGTAATGTCAATCAATCGTTCATCGCTGCTTACCATATTTATTTGTCCGTTCTCTATATGAGATGAAATATTTGACTGACCTCTTTTATAAAATGGTTCCAAACAGACGCAAACTGTATAATTAAATTCACCCATCATGACCGGAGACATTAAGAGATGAACCGTCATTGTTTGAGGAATAGTTTTAATCCAAAAAATGTCGCAATCGATACTACCGAATGTAAATACAGCGTGGCTATCAAATATAGTGGTACAACTATAGCACTCTAACACTCGCCTATTTAATTGCTCATGTTCAATAAGAGACAATTCGTTTTCAATCAAAACTCCAGCGCAATATGGGCAATTGTGTTTACAAGGTTCTATTTTATTTTTTTCATCAAAAAATTTATCAATTTGCAGACGAATCAATCCTCCAAAATTAGAATTCATGATAACAAAATAGTCGATCCAATATTTATGGTATTTAACAACTTCTTTTTGAAGCTCTATTAATAGATTGTTTGGATTTACATAGTGCTGCGCTGATTGAGATAAACGCTTTTTTATTAACAATATTAAAATCCATAATCCATCAAGAAATAGCATAAATTCATCAAGTAGAACTTTAATAGAACCTAGCGGTAACGCTCTAGATCCTAGAACCACAGTTTTTGCATATAAAATATCATTAACGATAATACTTATAGCCGAAATCAAACCAATGTCTGGTTCCGTTTTATTACATTTTTTATATTTGATAATACCCTTTTTAATCAAATGAGATTTCACTTCATCAGGAAATAGTTGGTCAAAATCCGAAGGAAAACTTTGGTTTAGCTTGAACTCTGGATCACCTAAGACAATAAGAGTATGTGGGATATCGGAGTAAAATTTAAAATGCTCCGAATTTAGTTGGTTAACCACATCACTAATTGTCGAGTCATTTTTAACATGATGCATAAATTTTGATAAGATAGAATTATCCAAATGTGACATAGTATAAGTTGAAACAATCATCCCGATATGAGGAGATAATACGAGCTGTCTAGCAAAAGAAACAGAGGGGTCATACAATCCATTCTTCAACTGAATCCCCCAGCATGTATAAAAAAATGCAATTTGTGCTTTAAGCTGATTCAGTTTAATAATTATATTATCTGGCTTTACTCTGCTACATAACTCAAGATTAAAAAAACAAGGCATTGCTTTAATCCCAACTGCACTTAAAACTGGAGTTGTTGCTCTCGGACATAGCACAATATTTCCTAATCCCATATCTATCCCATTTGAATGCGCCATTGCAAACAATAAACTCGACGGTTCGATCAAACGCTCAACTAATGAGACAGTATCAGTATCTTGTCCTAAATATAGCGAAACATTTTTCCCTTTATAACAATAATTTGGTCGTTCTAAGGGAAAGTGAAACGAAGCTTTATATTCGTATGGATAAGGATACCGTGCAAATAAAAAAGTTTTTATCACAAAAAATTCGCGCTCTACCTCACCATATGGATACATTATTGCGAAAGGTACCTTGTTATTATTTTGATCTTTATAATTTAAGAACTCGATAAAATCCGACATACTTAAATCATCTGAAAAAGAGATAAAATAGGATGAAGCATAATTAAAAGCAGAAAAAAACTCACAATTATCTACTGTTTTCTGTAACAGTATTAGTGGTCGATTCATTAACAAAGAATATTGAACTGCTTGATTTGATGTGCTTTCAGCCCAAGACACAATAAAAGCTGTTCGTTTGTCTTTTATATGAGCAACATCTTGGTTGCTCTTATAAATAATCTGCTGCTGAAAATAAGCAATATCAATTAACAATGCACTAGAATTTATTCTATTAAGATAAAGAGTCTGCTCTTTCAGCAATAGAGGCAGACTCATTTTTAATAGAACGCTAAAAGAGATTTTTCTATATGGTATTTTTAAAAAAACAAGTGTTTGTTCAACTAAATCACAGACGATTGGATTAGATACAGGAATTAGACAATTTTCGTCTCTGTTCAAACAAGATGCTAAAAAATAGGCTTTAACAAACTCCTCTTGTGTTCCTGTTAAGACGACATAAATCATTCAATATTCCATTATTAGCTTTACAATCACTTCTGTCCTCACTAAAAATAAGCTTGAGGATCTCTATAAAAACTCTCAAAATAACGATCTTTGGAATCTTTATGAGCTTTGTTTTTATTGCCAGTAGTCATTTTCAAGGCACAACCTCTTGCTTCAATGCGGCTCATTCTCTTTTCAATATTTACTACCATACCGCTGCGCCCACATTTACATTTTATTTCAGAAACAGTACCTATATCTTCGCTTAAAATAAAGCAAGGATAACTAACCGCAGTAGCATCTAAAAATGCCAAAATTCCAGATTGCCCCTCAGGTAAAGCCTTATTTGTCCTCGGGTCTCTTGCCTGAATGCTTAACCAAGGGGGAATATGTTTATTATGATGCTCACATTCCAGTATAATAGTATTAAGCTCAACCATATTAAAACAATCTCTAATCTGAGACTGATTTTTTATTTGGAAGGCATCAGCTACCATATTAATAAAGTCTACTTTATTGATTGCTTGATTTTGTCTGTTCTTCCAACCACCAGCACTGATTACAAATGACTTAGAGGTTAATGGTGGAAAATTAGAAATGCTGCTTATTTTTTTACAAATATCTAAAATGCGGAAAGGTGGGCCCACAATCATCAAATCATGTTTTTTTTCAAGAAAATACTTGATTTGACTAACCGAGTAGTCAATATCAAATTCTTCATTCCGTTCACAAACAGTGGTGGTTACTTGTAAAGTTAAGCAAGCCATAGCATAAGAAAACCACAAGTCACCCGCATCTTCAGTACTAGGCCCCAAAACAACTCCTCTGTGATTTCCAGCGCGATCTATCTGCAATAAAGCGGGAAATGAGGCAGCAATACTACTCAAAAAATGCATCAATGTTGTTTCATCGCGAGGTACAATACTAAGAGACCCCTGTGTTCCACTACTAGTACAATATTTTATTATCTCTTTTTCGGGGACAGTGGCTATATTAAAATCAAAGCCTTTAAAAAAAGCAGAAGGTAATAGTGGAATATCAACTTCATGTACCAATGAAGAACAATCGGATATCCCCAGACGCGTTGCGTATTGCCTGTATTCGCAGTTATTTTTTAAATGATATTGAAAAGTAGCCTGTATTAACTCGCTTCTAACTTTGTTCGCTAATTCTGGCTGACACATTAATTCTTTATAGTTAAAAAATATTTTATCTAGGCTTGGAAAAGCCAATTCATTTTCCATACAATCATTCTCCAATCAATCCAGCTCCAAATAGCATTTTTTCGTAATCATCCAATGAGTAATCGCCATATTTGTATACTTGCTCAAGCCCCCCATCGATATAAGCCATACGAACAAACTGTTGCAAAGGATAGGAACCATCATGGGTAAATCCTTGGCGAAAATGTGAGGTCAGCCCAATCTCACATACTCGACAAGCTCCTTTACTACAAAATAAATTAGCTATTTCTATCGCGTATTTATCCAAAGGATATAGACCTATTGTTTGAGTATCATCATCAACAAAAGGTAATATTTCTCTGGGAGAGTGTATAGCATGCACATAGATAGTTCTTGACAAAGGGTGATTAGTAACCAAATATGGGTTATTAGCATCGATGAGCTGCCACTCTTGGTTTTTCCCTTCATACACATCCCAGCCTCGATATTTGGCCTCGAGTTTAGCCCTATAAACATGTGACTCGATATCAGAGGTCATTTTTCCTTTAGGCAAAATATGCGTTTGAATATCTAACCATTTACATATTTTAGGGATAAGTTTTTTGCTATCACCAATCACAAATAAATGTTGTGGGCTAAAACAAGCTTCTTGGTCATAAACGGAAAAGTCATTGGCAATTCTCATCGCTACTTTGTCCAATACAGAATCGTCCTCCAAATAAACCAAACTTAAGCTACGTTTTGGACCAAACTCAAGAAACGGAACACCATATGGAACATCTTTCTTTAAAGCTTCGATTGAGCTACCTTGTCCCCAGGCACAAACAATATCGCTTGTATGAATTAATTTTTTAAGATGACTCGAATTTCTATCGCAATAAAACACAGAAATAGATCGACTGATAGGATGCATTGGTGTATTTTCTTTAATTAAAGACAAAGCAAAATATAGACTTGAAATAATATCGCGCGTAGCTAATTTCACGACAGTTTGATTTTTAGTTATAATTGATCTTAGTATGCTGTAAAGACCGGCAATAGGAACATTACCAACCAAGATATGTAGAGCCCTGCCTCTTGGAAATGCCCTTATACGTGCAACTTGATTGTTAACCCATTCATCTACCACCCGATATGTCCCTAGTTCCGCATCAAGCAAGTCATAAATAACATTTCTATGTTTTAAATAACTGCTCATCGTTCTGAAATCTCTATGAATCATCTCAGGACTTAATCCAGTAACAAGAGACCCATATTCAGCAGCTTCTTTTCGCAATGAATATTCAGGGTTACTCATCTGAGTACCACTCATTCGAAGAAATTGAGTGATTTCCCCTAGAGAAATATCATGTAAACGAACTCTGTTTTCAAAAATTTTATTCAAATCTTCTGCAGTCAGTTTTGGAATATGAACTTTCACACCATGTGCATACTCTATTTCATGAACTCCTTCATCTGCATCTGTAATAATCTCTCCACAAATTATCTTCGGAAGTTTAATAATTTTATCCATTTTATATTTCCTATAACTCAGTAACGCAGACTTCAGATTTTATAATTGCTTCTAGTGATAATAGTTCAGGTTCCAATTGACTAAATTTTTCCGACTCTAAAGTAGATGCTTTGATAATTTTTGTAAGTGAAGGTACAACAACTTCTTCCTGATTTCCTAGAATCTTTTTACAATATTCTACTAAAAAAATCGCTGCTTTTTTAGCAACAACGGCGCTTTTCCCCAATTCGTGATCGCTATTTTCCAAAACACGAAGTGCTCTGCCTGCCTGGTTCAGGTCAATAATTTGTTTAACTTGTTCTAAAGACACCCAGCTATCATCAGAAGCCGAAATCATATATACGGGACATGGGGCTTTAGAAATATAGTTTTTAATGTCCATAAAACTTGTATATTTATATGCAACTAGATCATCAACAAAAGGCTGACCTATAATGCGAAAACCGAGTATCTCTTGGTAGTAATCACCTTTTGGCATTGGATCCAAATAAGGAGTCAAAGAAATCTCCCCGGCAATTTCAATAGTAGATACAATATCAACTGCGCCAACTAAAGTTACCACACCAGAAATATTCGGTATTTTCGATGCCATTTTCCAGGCAACAGGTGCAGACAAACTAATGCCCATCACAATAAGAGGCTTTGAAAGTTCGATAAAATCTACTTTTAAAATATCCATCAAATCCATTTCAATGGAAGACATTTTATAATGCTCTATATCCCCTGTACTCAAACCAACATGGTTTCGACAATCAAATCTAATCACATCAAAGCCATTTACTAAAAGATTAGCGGTTATCAAAAAACTGTCATGGACAGTTCTTCCATAAGGAGGAACAATAATAACTGTTCCTACTGATGATGGTACACAGCACTTTGAGACAAAAATATTACCCTGTTCAGATGAGGGTATAAAAAAATTCTCACTGTTGCTTACACAAGAGCACAAATCAATATCCATAGCACTTAATCCCTTAATTTTCACAGCCATTCTATAGTTTATTAAAATAACATTCAATTTGTAATTACTAGATAGAAAAGATACTAGTCCAACATCTCAAAAGTAGAATATTTTCAGATATGTCAGTACTACATTCTCTATTCATTCATTATAGATTTTTGTTACATACGTTCCATTTTCAACATACCCTCGGTACATGCCGGTTGTATTAAAATCAACCACCATTTGTCCAGAAGAATCCAACGCAATGATACCTCCTAGCCCGCCTAGTGTTGTTAGTTTCTTTAACGAAGATTGAACAGCCTCTGCTAAAGAAGCTTTCTTGTACTCTATTTGAGCTGCAATATCATAAGCTGTTAACAACCGCATAAAGTACTCTCCCTGTCCTGTGGTTGAGACAGCACATGTATTATTGTTTGCATAAGTTCCCGCACCAATAATACAAGAGTCACCGACTCTACCGGGATGCTTATTCGCTAAACCACCGGTTGAAGTGCCTGCAGCTAGATTTCCATATTGATCAATAGCGACAGCCCCAACTGTTCCATATTTATTCTGCAAACCAACGGCATTTTTATGTCTTTCTAACCATTTATTTCTTTGAATCTCAGTGATCAAACTATCGGAGTCAACCCAATTCGTACCGCAATTATACGCAAATTGCTCTGCATGAGAACCAATCAACATCATGTGATCAGAGCGTTCCAAAACAAATCGCGCCAAACTAATTGGATTTGCAATTTTAGCAAGACCCGCAACACAACCGGCTTCTAATGAATTACCATCCATTATTGCGGCATCAAGCTCTATTGTACCTATCTGTGTCAAAACACTTCCGCACCCAGCATTAAAAAGAGGTGAGTCTTCTAAAAATCTAATGGTTTCTTCAACCACCTCTATACTTGAGTCCCCCGCTATCAATTTATGGTAGCCTATCTGTAATGCTTTCTTTAAAGCACCATGATAAGTTTGTTGTATTTGTGCAGACAACTGCCCACTCTCAATACCACCATGAATTACTAATTTCAATGATCGGGCTACGCTATTTGGTTTCATAATGCAACTAACTCCTTATAGATTTAATCGCAACTTTTAATGCATCACACCCCAATTTTATATCATCAATTGTTGTAAACCTACCCCAAGAAATTCGAATGGAATTATTAATTCTTTCATCACTCAATCCCATCGCTTTTAAAACATGCGATCCACTTTGGATTGAACTTGAAGAACAAGCTGACCCCGAGGAAATAGCAACATTTTTCAATCGAGATAATAATATGATGTTTTTAATGCTATCAATGCTTAAATTAAGTATATTTGGTATTGAATTTATTTGCGGTGTATTTATCGACAGGCCTTCTATTTTTGACAACTCATTTAAAATAGTTTTTTTGATGGAAACAGCATGTTGTCTATCATAATCAAGTTGTTCTTTCGCTAGCTTAAAAGCCCTGCCCATTCCAACAATTTGATGTGTTGCAAGCGTGCCTGAACGCAAGCCGTTTTCCTGACCTCCCCCGTGCATTTCTGTTTCTAGCAAAATGGCAGGATTTGATTTAACAAAAAGCGCCCCTATTCCCTTTGGTCCGTATGTCTTGTGAGCGCAAAGAGAAATAAGATCAATTTTTGATTCTTTCACATTTATTGGTATTTTTCCTAAGCTTTGTGCAGCATCAACATGAAACAATACATTGTGGCTACGAGCTATTTCTGAAATTCTTTCGATATCTTGAATCACTCCTGTTTCATTATTTACGTGCATAACAGATATTAATATTGTTTCAGGACGAATAGCAGACTTTAACATTTGCTCATTAATACGTCCGTCTCTATCAACAGTTAAATAAGTAACATTAAATCCTTCCGTCGATAACTTTTTGCAGACCTCTAATACAGCCTTATGCTCCGTCTCAACAGTAATAATATGGTTGCCAATTCGTTTATAGGAATGAGCAGCTCCTTTTAACGCCAAATTGATTGATTCGGTAGCGCCAGAAGTCCAGATAATTTCCTCCGGTTCGGCATTGATTAGTTCAGCGACATTACTACGGGCTTCTTCAATCGCTGTGCGAGCTACGCGTCCAAACATATGATGCGCTGATGAAGCGTTTCCATGAAATTCCATCAATTTGATATGTTCAATCATAATTTCCACAACAAGTGGATCAACCATTGTTGTTGATGCATAATCAAGATAAATAGGAAACTCATTCTGAAGCATGGATTCATCCATATAAATTATTTTCAATCGGGTTTATTCTGTCCATAACAACATGCCAAAAAATACCAAAAACAGCACAGCTCACCCTCCAGCAATAGCAGCTACTAAAGTTACAGTACTGCTCTGGTCAAGCTTTGTCTTTTCCCCGTTTAAATGCCGAATATTTTTCCCATCGATAAACACATTGATAAAATTATGAAGTTGGCCAGAATGGGAGAAAATTTTAGTTTTAAGTAGCGGATGCTTCTCTATCAAAGCACATAATAATGCTTCAAAATCCTCAACGTGCTCCATCTCCAGTACATTTATATTATCAGTATATTTTTTCAATGACATAGGCAGTGTTAGTGTAATCATATGTAAACCTCTTCATTCAATAGGTCAATAATATGGAAGAGAGGGATCGATCTTGAGAATCCATTCTTGGATGCCACCTCGAAGATTATACAAATTAGAAAGACCATACTGCTTTTCAAGCATTGATATCATGGCTTTACTTCTTTTCCCATCTCTACAGTAAAAAATAACATCCTTATTGACCCTAATCTTGCTAATTACAGAATCAAGATCATTCTCAACAACCCCAAATGAAATCAATTCTCCACCTATCGATACCAACTCGATTTCAAACGGTTCTCTTACATCAATAAGTTGGAAATCAATCCCCTCATCCAGCTTCTTTTTTAATGTTTTTACCGTCACTTCTTTTGATGCATCCATCTCTGATGCATTCATCATACAAAAAAAGTTATAATCTTGTAACTCCTTAATAGTGGGCACATCGCCACATAAAGCACAGTTTCTGTCATTTTCATATTCAATAATTTGGTTAGTAAAGGTAAGCGCATCAAATATAAATAAGCGACCAACTAAAGGCTCACCTATTTCAGCTAATACCTTTATAGCCTCATTGGCCTGCATGCTACCAATTATTCCTGGTAACACACCTAACACGCCACCTTCACTACAATTGGGCACGAGGTTTGGCGGTGGAGGATTGGCATAAAGACATCTATAACATGGCGGCTTTTGTGTTTTTTTAGTCTTGTAATTAAATACCGATACTTGGCCTTCAAATTGATAAATAGAGCCATAAATAAAAGGTTTACCCAGTAATACACATGCATCATTAATCAAGTACCTAGCAGAGAAATTATCAGTTCCATCGATAATCAAGTCATACTTTTTTATAATATCTAACGCATTATCATTCGTTAAGAAAGTATCATACGATATACACTTGACAAAAGGATTAAAACTCTTCAGTTTTTTAGCTGCTACAAATGCTTTTTTTTCTCCGACATCGGCAACAGTATAAATAACTTGTCGTTGTAAGTTACTCAAATCAACTGTATCTGAGTCCATAATTCCGATTGTGCCAACCCCTGCCGCAACAAGATATAATAATGTAGGAGAACCCAAACCACCGGCGCCAACAACTAGAACTGATGACTGTTTTAGTTTTTTTTGGCCATTTATATTGAATTCAGGAAGAACTAATTGCCTTGAATATCTTCGCAGCTCATTATTTTCAAAAACACTAGCCATTTCAGAACTCATCTCTTTTCTCGGCTATTTAGTAAGCTTTGCTTTTTTAGAACCATCTAATAACGCTGCTTGGTCTGAGTCTTTTAACTTTAGCCAATTATCTTTAGTCATAGTACCTTTAGTCATATCAAACTCAATATTTGTACCCTTGTAATATTGCTGCTCTTTGTCTTGAGCTTGGCTCAGTAGCCCAATTCGGCTAAACACGTTGACACTTTTAGTATTTTTTGTCACAGCCCTAGCATAAATTTCATCAAGACCTAAAGTATCGAAACCATATCCCATTAATGCCAAACAAGAGCTGGTAACCAAACCTCTTCCTTCAAAGCTCGGAGCAATCCAGTATCCTAACTCCGCAGTGCTTTTGGCGTGATCAATAGAAACTAATGAAACAGTGCCAGATACTTTTCCTTCATGAAATAGTCCTAAAACTAGTGCATTACCTTCTCGTCGTTGCTGCCTGGAATTAACAATAAAATCAAAACTATCCTTTTCTGCGTTTGTCAGATCAACCCAAAACAGCCAATCTCGAAGAGAATTACGATTTCTATCAATTAGACTATAAAAAGAAGGAGCATCCTCAGTCTTTAATTCGCGTAAAACAGTATCTCTTTGTGATAAAACTGGTATAGATATATCAGCAGGTCGCATCATTAAATGACTATACCCTCTACAAAGAGAGTAATTAAATAAACCAAGTAAAGGTAGTATTCTCAAAGTGCCTTCTCCAAATTTCTACTATAATTAATTCTTTAAACTTGCAAATTTCATGCTTAAAAAATATTCTCGCTACACAGCGAATTGCACTCCATTAAAACGAGGTATTATTTGACAATCTCTTATATCGTTGTGCTCAAGTAACCATAAAATATAACGCTCAATACCCATACCAAAACCACTGGTTTTTAAAGGCAAAATTTCACGCATTTTCAAGTACCATTCATATGGGGCTTGATCAACATTTCTTTTTGCCAGCGCTTTTAAGACCGAGTCTCGATCAGGGTGTCTCTCCCCAGCACCAACTGTTTCACCTATTCCCATAATAAGATCTGCGCACATAGCATATTCTGTGCCACTCTCATCAGCCTGATAAAAAGGGACAGCCAATTGGGGAAGATGAGTCAACCAAACTGGGCCAGAGTAAATTTTGATTAACTCCAATTCACCAAGATTATTTACGATTTTAAATCCAGCAGGATGCTCAGTAATGAAAATTGGATTGTGGTCCAAGGCTTCCAATGCTTTATCAAACCTAATTCGAGGAAAGTGCTTCATTCCAATTGCCGCAACAATATGCTGTGTATCAAACCCTAGTGAATGTAATAACTCACCATGCTCATTAAGCACTGCGTTTGACAAAAATTGTATGTAATCCTCCACTAGAGACATAACATCATCTAAAGTACCACTTACTTCTGCTTCAGAATGGTAGAATTGGCAAAGATGTCGAGCATCTGCATCTTCACCGCGGAAGGAGGGCATAATATAAAAAACGCCTTTTTCGTGAAATCTTAACGCATATTCCAACATGAATTGCATCGAATCTGCAAGATAAGTGGGTTGACCTGCAAGATCAATACACACAGGGATTGAATCACTCCCTAAACCCATGGGGCTGGATATTGACCCAGTAGTAATGGGGAAAGAACCGCTATGAATTTGACGTTCATGGTAAAATAAATACGTATAATAATTTATGGATGCTTGTAATTTAAAGAGCAATCCATACCATGGGTTGTCAAAAGTGTTCAAATAATGGGTTGACGGATCTATCCATGAAGTGGGCGGACTTAATTTGGTCACACAAAAATCAGAGTTTGTATTTTTTTGTTGTACTTGCTCAATATCTAATATGCTCATCCATTACCCCTTGTATTTATAAATATCCATTCGTGTAATATTAGTTTTGTGATGTAAGGAATAGGACAAAAAATCCTAAATTATCAACTAATCTCAAATTTTATTGAGTTTTTTAAATAAAAAATAACGCCGTTTCTGGCCCAGGATTTATCTCCAAGTCATCAATCTCATTTTCACTTTCGACTATATTGTCGATATACTGAGTAGTATCAGTTTCATCGCGATTTTCATTATTTTGTATAATTTGCGTCACTTTATCTCCTTTCCTTATTGATTTGTTACATCTATCAGACGGCTGTATTAGCCTAAAACCACATTAGAAAACATTTTTCTCGCTTCTTTACCTCTATTACCGATACATTTCATATTAAATGAGTATCGCTCCACTCCAGGCACTAGTACTTTTACAACCGGCAAAATTAGATCTTTAACAGCCAGATCAACAACCAGAATTTTATTGAAGCCGGCTTGTAACAGCTTATTGCATAACGCTGTAACGTCATCTACTACAGTTGGGTAACTAAAACTTTCTATGCTTTGGTAGTCAATTTTACTTGAAATATCAAACCAATTTTTATACTTTTCTTTGTATTCTGAATAAGGGGTTTCGCGTTTCTTTTCAAATTTTTTAATATCCTCTCGTGCACCACTAATTGTTGACACTCTAGATAATGCAGCCTCATTAAGAGCTCCTATTAAGGCGATGTCTTTATTTAAATGCGCACCATATCCTCCACTCACATATAATGGATCGTAAAGGTCAAGCTCTTCGCATATCACCGAAAAAACAGGCACCTTTATATCAGGTGTTGATATATCTCTGATTACAACATTTAAATTAGCTTTTTTTAATTGGTCGATGATTTTTAAAGCTTCTGCACATGCTATCGATTTAACATCCACCGATGGGTTTTTTGCTGATTTAAGCAAATTTATAGCCGAAGCATCCCGCTCGATAACCTCAAGCAAAGCATGAGAAATTGCTTCGATATAAGAGTTTCCAGCTGCTAGTCCAGTAGTGAAATAACGAAATAAGCTACGCCCTGAATCTGGAAAATAGGGATAGAAAACCGTGTTCGCAGTTACGTAATATGTCTTTCCATCAATCAAATTAATAGAAGGCACCCATTCTAATATTTCTTCTTGCAAAAAATTGGTCGATTTTGGTGCATTAAACTCAAGCGGATGGACTACTAGATGATTTTTTTTGACATCATTATAGCTAGCAACTAGTATTTGGTCGCTAGAAAAATTTTTTTTCTCCGCACAAAATCTTTCAATGGCCTCTGCAAGTGCAGAAACCATACAATCCTCTTTGGTGGCACCTCTTCCTGAAAATACAGTAAATGTTTCTTCATCAATTTCAGCTTCTGGTCGCACACTCTGAAAAGCCAATATGCCTGTCGTATCGAGCTCAGTAATCTCTGGAAAACGTGTTATACCTGCTTTTCCTATAATAGGCAAAATCCGTTCCAGCGTTTTTTTCGAGTCAATTGTACGCTCGGTAACATAAGGATTTTGTTTCATACCAAAGTCCTCATTAGTGAGAAGAGGACATTTAAATAAGTCTGTAAACGAAAATGCTTGCTTATCTCCTCTCAGGAGTTGCTGATATAAATCTAACTTTGGAGCAAAAAACATGACGGTTTCACTACGATGCTTAGTTTGTATTTCTGATTCGATCTTTGATAAAAATTCTTTCAAAATAAAGAAAAAGGCATAAAACCGAACTCTAAAAACATCTTGGGGAGTCATGCTTTTCCATTGCTGAAACAAATGACGACATAACCATGTTCCGTATGTTTGAGCCATAAGCTCGCCAAACGTAAAATACACATCACCAGCAATAAATTTACTTGTATTAATAAGCCTAAGTGCATTAGCTTCATTCAGAAAAACATTATCAACGTTCAGCTCTTCAAATATCAAACAAGATTGCTCTATTTGAAATAAGGACATATTATTTATTAAAAAATAATTCAGTGAGTGATAATAACCAAGTAAATCATTCTGAAATGAAGAATCCAGCTTCTCAATACGTAATAAGAGGTTATTTAGACAAGAAATTAAAAAATCTGGCCATGTCACATGAGAGCCTTTTCTGCATTCTTTTATCTCCCCAAACCCTTCAAGTTTAATATTTTGGCAGCACTCTAGAAACTGTATTAAAGAGTCTGCAATAGCAGTTCTATCAGATATGTTAATCATATCTAACTGCTGCAATAGAGTAATTGGTTTTGAGAATTCAGCTATCGAGAAATCTAGTAGGTTACTGCTACTTTTGATTTTTCTTTGAGGTATATAGACGAGGGAAGAACTTAATTCATTATATAGAGTTTGTTGTATATCCGCGTTTTGAGGCTGTTCCGATGTAAGCAATTCCAACAAATACCATTTTGAACCATTGGTTTCAACTAGGTACAGTTCCTTGTATGATGATTCTATGCGTCTTATCTGTTGAGCAACGCCTATATTATTTTCAAATATTTCTCTTGCAACATCCATATCAAATCGTCACTATAACTATAAATTTTAGAAGATAAAATTCCATCAAACTGGGACTCCTGCCCAGAAAGGCGCATTATACTCAACCACAAAATTTTTTCAAGCAATAATATCAGCCATTAGCAGCGATTATTACAACCAAAGATATCTTTAATAGCTTGCAACAAAAAACCCCATATTTATCAGGAGATTCTCGCTCAGAACGACGAAGTCACAACGGCGATCACCACCAAATTTTTTATTATAATTCATATAAAGCAATGCAATTTACAGGATGTATACGATGGTAAAAGCTATCTTGTAGTTAACAAGAGCGACTGTTATATTTGTCCGCACTAAAGTACCGCTCAGCCCAAAACATGAATGGTTTGAGTTCTATTTTTTATCGGACACTTGAGTATCGACTACCTTTGCAACCATTTCATTTTGGTCTTAATGAGAAATCTCTCACCAATCAGTAGGGATTTTCGTCGCAAGTTCCTTCGATGAAGCATCCTGGTAGTCGGCAATAATTTTAAATGAACAGGGAGTTCACTATGTTTTTAAATCCATCTTTACGAAAAACAACAATCAGATCAGTAACAACCTGGGCCGAAAGAGGAGCCGTGATTGGAAAAGATATTAAAGGCCCGGCGTCTTTGGGTGTTATTTTGGCAATGATGAATTTGAAAAAAATAAGAGCCTCCGAAGGACGGAATGATATCGCTTTGGCCGCCGGTTTGCCAGATGCGCTTGTGCCAACAGCGGTCAAAGACGAATTGGCAAAAATGTCTGTGATGAGCTCATCTCCTTATCTAAAATATGATATGGCTTCGGAGTATAATACAGAGAAATTAGCTTGTAAAATTGTTGATTTTCATAAGAAAAATTTTAAAATTTGTTTTTCGGAAAGTCAGGTTGGATTTTCCGCGGGCTCAACGCCGGTCATTAGCGCAGTTGCAGGGATAACACAGTACATTGGCAGTACAGCTGTAGTAATAAGACCTGGTTATCCTTTGTATGATTTACCTGTTGAAATGTTGGGTGGATCTATCAATAAAGACGCAAGACTTGTTACAGCTTTGGATGTGCAAAGTAATGGTGATACATTTGAAACCGGCGGACGTTGGAATATTGACTACCTTTCTCTTACAAATGCTTTGATAAAATCCAATCCATCGCTTGTCTATATTAATTTTCCTGGCAATCCAACTGGTTATTCTCCAACTGCTAGTGAGTCTAAGAAACTTGTACGAGTTTTTTTAGATTACATCCGTTTCTGTTGGGATAAAGGAATAAGAGCACCCTTGATTTTGGAAGATATGGCTTATGCCGCAATGATGCATGATAACCAGCCATTTTGTGGTCTTCACTATACAATAGCTCATCTTCTTGGAGAGGCATCTCCAATAGAACAGGAATTATTACATGAATTAAATCAAAGCTTGGTGATTGCTCATTCCTTCTCGAAAGTTTTTTCTGTAGCCGGCGATAGAGTTGGATATTTTGCAACTTTTAATAATAGTTTGCGTGAAGAAATTTCAGATAGAATGACCGTTGTTGATCTAACACCTGGGCGTGGAGCGCTTGCAGCGATGACGGGGGCCTTAAAAGCAGGAGAAATAAACCTTGAAAGCATGCGTGAATATCAAATACGTTTGAGACACTTTGAGGATGGCGTAAATGATATTGTAACCTCATGGGGAAAAAACCGGAATATAAGAGCTGAGACACTAAAAAAACTTTTGCCTATGCAAGCTCGAGCTGACGCCGGCTTTTTTTCTTTAACATTTTTTAATATATTGAAGGGTCACAAGGTATCACGACAATTACTTGACAGTATTGAGGATCAAATTAGCAAATTACCCGAGACATCAAGAGTTGAGTTTTTAAATATTTTCAGAGATGGTAGAATAAATCATTCACTCGATGCAGCCCTTTGGTTGATGGAAACGGCCAACATTATTACTATTCCAATGAGCAACCAAAATGGAAATATAATGGTTAGATTTTCTGTAGGACAAACACCGGTATTTTTGATTAGTGAAGTATTAAAAAGAATTCATGATGCAATTGCAGAGGTGAATCCATCAGAAGAAATGCTTTCCCATATCCATCCCAATCGACAAGAGTTAATTATAAAGCCAACGCTTAAGGTAAGAACCGAGTCGACTGAGAAACAGCAGAACTCTACCATTGAAATACCTAAGTCTTTCCGGAAATAGGACTTTGTAGGGTTTGCATTATTGCAGTGTTGGAATGTAGGAGAGTCAACCAACAGAATTTTCCTGTTGTTTTACTCTCCTACCTAATTCATTGTGGATATATCGAAATCCACAATGAATTAGTAACCACTGCCAAGACGATGGGTTGGCAACATATCAAGGTATAAAAACTATTTATATAAAATATTCAATTTTTCTATTAAATGAATTGCATCCAATCTCTTTAAATCAAGTTCATTAGAGTATTGAACAAAATACTTATACAATTTATCGTAAACTCCAAAATTTGCATCTTCACTCGCTTTTTGGATTAAGGACAAATAGTCTAGTTCGGTGTAATGCATCTGACTTGCAATCTTCAGCAGACGGCTTCCTATTGACTGCGTAATTATTCTTTTTTTCACTGCTTGCGAAATTCCAAAACGGACATTTACTAATGGTATTGTCATATTTTCAAAAGTAATGGGGTCAAACAATAAAGCCACTTCGCCATCAGATGTTATGGTTCTATTAGCGTACATCTCATAAACGTCACCTACTCCGATCATCCCTAATTTATCTAGTTCTGCGGCTCTTAATGCTCCCATACTCGAACATCCATAAATAATTTTATTCTCCCTCAGCGCAAGCAAAATCTCTCTGGCACTTACAGATAGAGTACTATGGAATACGCCGTCAATAATTGCGATTATTTCATGCTTTTTTTTAATTTCCTCAATATCACCACGCTTAATTGGAGGCAAAATTGTTGCTGAAATTTGGAGGTAGTTTATTATTTGGCCAAACGGGAACGTTGGCCCGACAAATATAGCCACAGACATTTGATGCAATCCTATAGGAACTAAAAAACGAAATGACTATAGCGCACTGAAAAAAAAATTCATACAAAAAATTGCAATCAATAACAAATATTGATAATGTTCTCCTCCGATAACGATACCGGATCACAGGGACGCAAAAAATGACAACAATTATCGTTCAAGGTACAGACATACAGTTGAGAGACTTTGTAGAAGAAGACAAAAATCAACTTTTTGAAGTTATCGACCGTAACCGCAGCCATCTAAGAAATTGGCTATTCTGGGTTGATCTAACCACAACTCCTGAGGATAGTTTAAATTTTATAAAAACTGTCGTAGCAAGTAACGAAGAAAGAGCATCTCTAGTGCTTGGGATGTGGAGAGGCGGAGAGTTGGTGGGTGCCGTTTCTCTTGTAAACATAAATTTTGAGTTAAAATTCGCTGAACTGGGGTACTGGGTTGCCGAACATGAACAAGGCAAAGGTTATGTCACATCTGCCTGTAAATCTCTTATTACCTATGCCTTCGAAAATTTTGAAATCGACAACGTGCGCATCAAATGCGTAGCTGCAAATGAGAGCAGCCATGCTGTGATCAAGCGATTAGGTTTAGCCTGTGCGAGAAGCACTGATGAAACTCAATGGATTCATGGACACCAGAGCACTGAAGCTGTCGAAATGTTCTGCGGGGAAACATCTCGGTTGACCTGGCAACTTCTGCAACAACCAAGAATAAGCCCGACAATGTTCGCGTCTACACAACAGCAGTTACCTGATATGGATAACATTGACCAATCCGTTACCACAATTGGAAGTCCTGGATTAGGGCGCTCATCCGAGATAGGTAATATATAGAATATAAAATTATCAGTGGATTGGCTTTCTAAAGCTTGAATTTTTATGGATGAAATTTGCTATGTTTACAATAGAAGAAGTAAAAAAAATATGTGACAGTACCCCCCTCGCGCCTAGTGGAGAGCTTTTAATAGAAAAAATGGATGTAGCTTCCGCAAACGAGCTTTTTCTTATCCAAAAAATTGAAAACAACGAAAAATTTTGTCTAAAAATTTATAATAGCGCGCAAAATAGGGCGGCCAAGGCCAAAGAAAACATTATTCATGATGTTCTCAAACCAATCTATTCGTCCATATCAACAATTCTTTATCATGGAGAGTTGAGCACTAATGAGTACTGTATATCTAAACATATTAACGGTGTTAGTTTATTAGATGCTTATCTAGAAAACATATCGAATGAAAGTTTTATAAACTCCATATCCAAACAATTAACCATGTATATAGACTCTTGCAACAGTATTTCCACCACAAAATTTGGTCTGGTTTCTGATTTGTTGATAGGAGAGCTTAATTGCTGGAGTGAATTTGTAGAGAACAATTTATTGTCTGTAAAAAAAATTGTAGACGGCATCCCAGAATTAAATCATAACTTGAGAAGTGAACTGAGTCCGTTTGTTAAAGTCGCACAAAAATTTCTCATGGAAAATCACAAGTATTTTTCCAGTATTCAACCTAAACTAACCCCAGTAGACCTCAATCTAACCAACTTTATTGTTGAAGCGAATACAAATAATGTGATCGCTATCGACTTGGAAGCATTTGTGTCAGGTGATCCTTTGCTTTCTTTCGGGGAGTTATTTGGCCACATTTATCAAACAACTCTTGGCTATTCTCTATCTCATCTTTGGAATCGCTGGTCGAAGGAAGAGAAAATGGCGATTCACTTTTATGCATTCTTAAGCAATTTGAACGTGTTAAGTTTTATTATCTCAAACAGCGATCAATATTTAGATATAAACACCCTGAAGCCTTGGGGAAATAATAATAGCTTCGTTAGTTTATTGCGAATGCATCAGAACCACTTTACGAACAAGCCCTAGAAAAGGAGTATTACCATGGCACTAGAGATATATCAAGACGACTCGATTCAAGATATTCAAACAATGAGCTATTTTGAACTGATTGGAGTTGTTAGAGAAACTAATCGCCCACCCGGCGGAGTAACAAGTGTTGCCAATATCGCAAAAGGGGCTTACCTAAATGAAAATAGTCACGTCTTAGAAATTGGAACAAGCACAGGTTTCACTGCCATTGAGCTTGCAAAATTAGTTAAATGCAGCGTGACAGCAGTAGATGTCAATGAAGAAAGTTTACAAGAAGCACAGAGAAGAGCGGAAGCAGAAGGAGTTGCGGATAAAATTAAATTTGTAGTACAAGATGCCTCTAAGCTTGATTATAAAGATGAGCAATTTGATATGGTATTTTGTGGCAATGTGACCTCGTACCTAAACAATAAATCCAAATGTCTACAGGAATTTATTCGGGTTTTAAAACCGCATGGGTTTATTGCTGCAATTCCAATGTATTATTTAAACGAGCCCTCTAAAGCCATTGTAGATCAGGTTTCAATTGCGATTAACCATAATATAACTGCACAATACAAAAAAGATTGGGTTGATTTTTTTAATGTTGCTCCCCTGTCTCTTTTCTTGTGTGAAAATTATAAATTTGATTTTATTACAAACAGCGAAGTTAATATTTTTGTTGACAAAATTATGCAGCGAGAGCATTTACAAAGACTGGGGATAAAGCGTCACACAGCATTAGCAAATAGATATCAATATTTTATGCAACTTTTTAGAGATAACTTATCTTTGATGGGATTCTCATTGATGTTACTTAGAAAAGACATAGAAGAATGTGATCCTATATTGTTTACTGCCCAACAAATATGATCTTAAATAGTTAAATGTGTTTAACCTCCTTAAGATTTGGAGGTTAAACACGAAAATATACCACGATGGCGCTCATGAAAAATTACTTAAAGATAGCCTTGCAAGAACAAAAAAGTGAGGCCCAACCAATTTACTCAAGTAAGTCAAAAAAGTTTCCTATACCCGTATCAGGTTGTATTTCTACTCATAAAGAGTGGAAATACAACATTCGTGCTGCACAGTCTTACGGTGATAAGCCTTATATGGAAGACTCGGTGGACACTCACTTTATTCCTATGTGGGATAAACCCTCAGATATAAAGCAACTCTCAAACTTATTGTATTCCAGCATCTATCTTTTGGGAGACTTGTTTTTTTTCTATGATACTGGAAGTACTTTCGTATGCGCGATGCATTATAAGGACAACTGTTTGATTGGCAATTTGGGGGACTCTAGAGCACTTTTAATTAGAAAAAAAAATGATGCTTATAAAACACTTAGATTAAACCAAGCACATAGACGCGGTAATCTGTATGAAAAAATAAGAATGGAGAAAGAATCTACCAACTGGGGAAATAAAAACTTAGAATATACTTATGTATATCGTGGATTAGGTGGCTTTGATTACTGTCCTTTAATATGTTATGAACCTGAAATCACTTACTTCAGATTGCCAAAGAATGAAAAAAACACCATTTTACTATGTTCTGATGGCGTATCAGATGCTTTAAATGAAGCCGAAATAAATTATATGTTTACTAATTTCGAATCAGTTACTCCAGATGTAATCAATAATTACGCATATAACTCATTTAAACTCCAAAACAAAGAAGCGGATAACATCAGTTCACTTTTATACAATCCACAAATTTCTAACTCAGAAATCACTCTGGCTTGTATTGCGGATGGTGTCGGAGATCAAACAGTAGCTGAGTTATCGACGAAATTGTTACCCAAATTGGTGCACCCCAATGTTCTACCTACACCAGAGAAATTTATATCCTGGAGAGAAATATACAACAACTCTAAATCCGAGATTAGTACCAACGATATATTAGATATGAAAGATTATGCAAAAAAATTAGTACAACAATGCATTAACGCGGATGGTAGCATAAGCGAACTTCTTGACACGTGGTTAGAAAAAAAGAAGCAATATTATAATAGTAACCCCCTATGAAGAGAATCATATAATATGAAAAAAACCAATCCAAATACTCATATCACGGTCTTAACCCCATCTAATACCATGGCAACCATGCCTGACGAGATGATATCAATAGGCGTAAGAGCATTAGATGAGATGGGATTTTCCGTTGATTTTGGTGAAAATGTAAAAAAGGAATTTTTATACATGGCAGGTAGTGTTGAAGATCGCGTAACCGACTTCAATAATGCCATCCATTCAAGCAGTAGCAACATTATCATGGCAGTATTCGGCGGATATAACTCAAATCAACTTTTAGAAAAAATTGATTATGAAGCCATAAAAAATAAAAAGAAAATTGTAGTTGGATATAGTGACATCACAGCGATATTAAATGCAATATACGCCAAAACTGGCGTAGCAAGCATACATGGCCCAGGATTCGCTTCCTTTTGCGATCCAAATTGTTTTCCACAGATGAAAACATCTTTCAAAAATCTCATTTCCGGAAAATCCCCCATCATTTATACTGAACCAAATCAAGCTGCTTGCGATTTATGGTTTCTCAAGCAAAATTTTGGCCCACGAGAACTATACCAACACCCTAAATGGACCGCTATTAAAGAGGGAAGCGCCTGTGGAAAATTAATAGGCGGAAACTTGGAGACCTTCTTGGCCTTAGCAAGCACAGAATATATGCCGTCTACAAAAGAAGCTGTTTTACTTATTGAAGCATCTTTTAATGAATCCCCGGGGCAATTTGATAGAAATGTAACTCAATTACGACATATGGGAGTATTTAAAAATATTTCCGGATTAATTGTGGGTCAATTCTCAGCTGAAAATAAACTTTCTACGGTAGAAACGATGCAACAAATTCTATGCCGGGCCACAGATGGATACAATTTTCCGATACTAATTAATACGAGTTTCTCTCACGTTGATCCTATATTGCCACTACCAATTGGAGGCGCGATTCAAATAAAAGCGTTCGCCAATGAGAACTCGATAACTATTCTGGAGGCTTTTTCGCGATCATTGCTCACTTAATAAGCAATTATTTATTTTTAATGTAGATGCAAATTATTCTTGTTTGTATTTTATGGTACGTTCCAACTTAATAAAAAAGAGTCTTTATGCCGTCAGCATCCACAATTGCATTATGTCTATCAGGAAAAATACCCCTTAATAAGACCGTGCTTGTTCAAGGCTGGGTTAAAACCAGACGCGATTCGAAGGCCGGTATTTCTTTTATCACGTTACACGACGGGTCTTGTCACGCAGGTATACAATTGGTAATTCCCTCTACCCTAGCCAATTATCAATCAGATATTTTGCATATTACCCCAGGATGCTCGTTGATAGCCAAAGGTTTTTTGATTGCTTCACAAGGGCAAAAACAAAAACTTGAAGTTCAAACTGAACAAATAGAGGTGCTTGGTTGGGTTGATAATCCCGATACATACCCTATCTCAGCTAAGCGGCATACTTTAGAGTATTTACGTAGCGTCGCGCATTTGAGGCCAAGAACAAATACAATTGGCGCAGTTGCCAGAGTAAGAAACTGTTTATCACAAACTATTCATAAATTTTTACACGAACGAGGTTATTTGTGGGTTCATACTCCGCTCATTACAGCCAGCGACTGTGAAGGTGCAGGAGAGTTATTTCGAGTTAGTACATTAGATTTAGTGAATTTGTCAAAAACCACATCCGTCCACGAATCTGCTGATTTTAATAAGGACTTTTTTGGTCGCGAAACATTTTTAACCGTATCTGGTCAATTGAATGTAGAAGCCTATTGTTTGGCATTATCCAAAGTTTATACATTTGGCCCTACATTTCGAGCTGAAAATTCTAATACAAGTCGGCACTTAGCTGAGTTTTGGATGGTTGAGCCAGAATTAGCATTTGCTGATCTACAGGACATTTGTGAGCTCAGCCAACAATTTTTGCAGTATTTATGCCAAACCGTACTTAATGAACGTGCTGATGATTTAGAGTTTTTTCACCAACATATTTCACCAGGGTTGCTGGAAAGATTAGCTGATTTAGCCAAAGCTGATTTTGAAGTCATGACATACTCAGAAGCCGTCGATAAACTACATCAATCCAAAGAAAAGTTTAAGGTTGACATCAAATGGGGCATGGATTTGCAATCCGAACATGAGCGCTATTTAGCAGAAAATTTATGTAAAAAGCCGGTTATATTAACTAATTATCCTGCAGCTATCAAAAGTTTCTATATGCGACTGAATGATGACGAGAAAACAGTGGCAGCGATGGATGTACTAGTTCCTGGTATAGGTGAGCTTATAGGTGGTAGCCAACGCGAAGAACGCCTATCTGTTTTAGACATGCGCATGGATAGCTGCAACCTTAATAAAGAGTCCTATCAGTGGTATAGAGACTTGCGGCTATATGGAAGCGTGCCGCATGGTGGGTTCGGTTTGGGGTTAGAGCGTTTGGTTTGTTATATTACTGGAATGTCAAATGTTCGAGATGTGATCCCTTTTCCACGAACACCCGGAAATGCTGACTTTTAAATATTTCTCGCGGTGAAACCAGCCAAAAGAATACTCTCAGGCAGAGAATGATGACAGAACCTAGAAATGATTAAAATAATAAAAAAAAACTGGATAAGCCAACCTAGCAAACAAGTGCTACATCTTGCGCTGCCGTTGACAGGTTCTAGACTATTATCAACTATTACTGGATTTTTATGCTTTGCGCTTTTATCAAGATATAACAGCAACGCCCTAGCAGCAAGCGCATTAATAAGCTCAACGCAACTTGTGGTTTTGATTGCCGGAATGGCCATACTATTATCGACTAATATTCTAGTTGGATATAGCTATGGAAAAAAACAATTCGATAAAATTGCAAACATAACTCACCAATCAATTATTCTTGCCTTGTGCATATCAATTACACTAGTATTAGTGTTTCGGAGTGTGAAGCCTATATTGCTATACTTTCATCAACCTGAACATATAGTCCTGATTGCAAGCACCTATTTTGATGCTTTTTCTTATGGAGTGCCAGCAATTCTAGTGTTTGCAGCTATTCAACAAACGCTATTTTCGATAAAAAAACAAAACATTGCTGTCATTTGTGATATTTTCAGTTTGATTTTAACATTATTTCTAGCTATTAGCTTCATTTATGGGCGGTTTGGTTTTTCGGAATTCGGCATTGTAGGTCTGGCTTATGCTCTAACCGCTCAAGCATGGTTTATAACATTGCTGCTATTAGCTTATCTTGCTTTTCATCCGACTTGCAAAAAATATAATTTTTTCAAAGAAATCAAATTCAGCTCGGCGTTTTTTTTCCAGCTATTTAATATTGGATGGCCTATCAGTTTGTGTATTACTGGTGAAATTTCATCGTTATTTGCAATCACAGTTATGGCTGGTTGGCTTGGCGTGGAATCACTAAATATTCAACATATTGCCACGCAATATCTGCTTTTATTAGTTGTGCCTATATTCGGAATCTCGCAAGCAATTTCAGTATTATCCAGTCATTTAATAGGTGCAAAACAGAGTGAGATGCTCTCATCATTCGGTTATTCCGCCATTAAATTAGGGTTTATATTCACATCTATTGCATTAGTGGTATTCACACTGTTTCCAAAAGCCCTTATTTCTATTTTCGTTAATACTCAAGATACTAGTAACTACGAGCTTATTAAGACAACAACTTCGCTTCTTCTTATCGTATGTACAGGACAATTTTTTGATGCGCTACGTAATATTTGCTCTGGCTCATTAAGAAGCATGGGAATAACCATACAACCGATGTTAATCACTATCGCATATATTTGGATCTTTTCTATCCCCCTTGCTTATTATCTGGGTTTTAAATTAGGGTTTGGCTTGGTGGGTGTGAATATTGCATACAATATTGGCATGATGCTAGCTGGTATAAATTTATTTCATCTATGGTCACAGAAGACAATTATTTTTTCATCGAATAACAATAGACTTATTGAGGACAGAACAGAGCAAACTTTCCCATAGAAACAATAACACAGCCCTTTGAAACGGCTCGATTATTCATGCAAGGATAGTTTTCTAAGTTTATTGCTAAAATTCATCGCGGCACAAAAGGCATCAACATTTTTGACATCTGCAAATTTTGTATAGAATCCCCCAAAAAAGAGGCGGATGGTAATCTCAGTTTAAACAATGAAAACATACCCAACAACGAAGAACCGGCATTAGCATTTTGAGCCCTATGAAGATTGGCCACAAACTCTTGTTCAACTACATGCAATGAAATATCAACACCTGATTTTGTTGCTATTTTGCGCATACGAACAACATCTTTTTCAGAAAACGGTATTCCTGTTACAGGATTTCTATATTCATTCATCGTCTTATAATATTTGGAAAGTTCAATAATGGACCACTGATAACAATCAATAGAGATAAACAAATGTTCTTCTTCTATGTATGTCAATGATATTGGATCAATTGGACGACCATTTTCATACTGATTTCGTGGATATAGCTTTCCAAGCACTAATAATAATCGATATATGGTTTTATTGACCAGCAGATCTTCACTAGGATTTTCTACCAATTCACGGAGCCTATTAATCAATAGGCTTCGTGTCTCCTCGCTCTTTAATCCTATTTCTAACCTTGCTAATACCTCACGAGCAACTATTGAATTTTGCAAACATAGTAATTCGGCCATTACTTGATCGAGACTTGGAAAAGGCACTAGGGTCATACTCCATAATTGATTTGATATTAAAATTAGTTGATACCTGAAACTATACCAAATAATTATATTTAATTAAAATCCAACATTATAATTCTATCCATCACGATTGCAATTTCTGCGAAACTGAGAAATCTTCAACTTCTTGCCCCAACATATTGATCACCAGAATAATATTTCAATTTGTTTCTTAGAGTTGTGCTACTTGCATCTAAAAGTATAGCAGCTCGATATTGATTATTTTTACAATACTCTATTGCAGCTTTATACAAAGGTGATCTTGCCCTGATTTGATGGACACCCTGTTAAGAGAGTAAAATATTAACCAGAAGTGAAAAATGAATAGCAATTCAGAAGAAAAATTAATCATAAACAAATACAGTGCACAGTTTAAAGATCAAGCAGTAGAGCGAGCAGAAAAAGATGGTGTCCCTCAGGTGGCCAAAGATCTTGGTATT
>JACCDN011132750.1_pt1 | contig 28573 bp, 24 predicted proteins | sample 7441691 | NCBI WGS metagenome assembly JACCDN01 (sample SAMN15323439, study PRJNA562643) | freshwater metagenome | isolation source: river surface water | place: USA:Blue River Watershed | collected 2017-08-16 | reverse complement strand
GGTCTCGACGGATGTCGCCGCGCCTATTCACTGCTACTCGAAAGCCAGACCGAAATTCTCGAATTCGCGCCTCACGACGACCTGCTCAAAATGGGCGAAGACTTTATGAATGATTTCATGGAGGAGCGCGCCCGCCGCAAGATCTTCATCAAGCCAATTTGCCCTCGCAACAAAACGCATCTGCATTACGAAAAACTCAACAAAAAACAGCACCGCGAGATGCGCATGTTCGACCCAAACGTCGGCCACATTTACTCATCGATCACCATTTTTGATAACAAAGTACTGCTTTTGAATCTGCACCAAGATGCCTTTGCCATTTTGATTGAAAATGCAGAAGTGGCCGAAACTCTCAAAACCCTGCACGGGATGTTGTGGGTAAGCCTCTAGTTTTCCACCACCTTAATCACACCCACGGGGCACACGGCCGCCGCCATGTTTTGAGCTTCCAACTCCGCATCATTTTCAACCACCTTCGTGCACAAATTCCCTGCACATGTGGAACCTTTCAGCATCGCCAGGCCATCGCTGGCCATTTCCCAGTGCTCAGGAGCGGCAGCGACACAATTGCCGCACGCAATGCATTGATCTCGCTGGTGTTCAACGTGAGCGTTCATGGTCAGGCTTTTAAAATATGAGCGACGATAGCTGGGTCAAACGTGGACGCTTCGACATCGACAGACGCTCTGATAGAATATTTTGATTTTTCGCCCGCCGCCATGGAGCCCAATTTTGCAAACGCACCCAAGGCGCCTCCATGTTCTTGCATTTGATCGTTCATCGATTTCACAAGTGCAAACGGAAGTTTGAACTCAATCTTTTTCTCTTCGCCACTCTTAATTTCAAATCCATTTTCGTGGACTTCTCCGAGTGTGAACGTTGAATGCTTGACCTCTCCACTGGTGTTTTTCTTTGAAAATTCTTCAATCAGCGCAATTTTCACATCGTTGATGGTTTGGTCGCTCTTGCCGGTGATGGTGAGCGTGCCTAAAACGACCGCTTCTTGTTCAGAAAAAGTGGCCGGAACTTCGAGTTTTAATCCGACGGTTCCGATTCCAAAAAAGAGTTTGAATTTGGCGAACAGGTTTTTAAAGAAGTCCATGTCGATGTTTCATATTAAGGATGGCTTCAAGATACCCCTCAACCTCAAGCTTTTGCACGCTATTTTTAAGGCTTTCGGGCGTTTCACCCACCCCAATCGCCACACGCTTTTGCAGAACAATCGGACCGCCATCCACGGCCTCAGTCACCAGGTGAATCGTCATGCCGCTTTCGGCGTCGCCATTCGCAATCACCGCCTCATGCACTTTCATGCCCATCCAGCCCGCGCCGCCATATTTCGGGAGCAGGGAAGGGTGCACATTTAAAATTCGGCCCTCAAAGCGTTTCACAAATTCCGGAGACAAAATGCGCATGTACCCCATGCAACAGATCAAATCGACATCACCCACGTCGGGATTTTTCGGATTCACCGCTACAATCACAGAAATTCCCGCCGCCCGTGCTTTTTCGGCCGCGCCACAATCCGCATGATCGGTCACCAAAGCCGCAATTTCAACGTCGGGCAAACGCCCCTCAGCCTGTGCCTGAAGAAGGCCAGCAAACGTGGTGCCGTTGGTTGAAGCGAGAATAGCGATTTTAAAGGTCATGCTAATTCGAACACGGATTGCTTCCAATTCTCAAAAGCCCCATCTTCTCAGCCACGCGTTGACCGGTCGGAGTCGTCGCCAAACCACCCATTGCCGTTTCTTTGATTTTAGGAGACATCAGGTCGCCGACTTCGCGCATGGCTTTCACCACCTCGTCGAAGGGTACAAAACTGCGCACTCCGAGACATGCGAGGTCCGAAGCCGACATCGCAAAGACCGCACCCAAGCCATTTCGCTTGATACAAGGCACTTCCACGAGCCCGCCAATCGGGTCGCAGGCGAGCCCAATCATATTTTTCAACGCGAGAGCCGCCGCGTGCAAGGTTGCTTCAGGGTCTTTTCCACGCACTTCAGTCAAGGCCGCCGCCGCCATCGAGGTCGCAGAGCCCACTTCCGCCTGACATCCTCCCGCCGCACCCGATAAGGTCGCCGTGTTTGCAATGATGATTCCAACCGCCGAAGCCGTCAGCATCATCTGCAACATCTGCTCTTGGTTCAAATTCAATTTGTGACGCGCGCCGTAGATCACTCCGGGCAAAACTCCAGCCGCACCCGCAGTGGGGAAGGCCAAAATCACACCCATGCGCGCATTGTTTTCACCTGTTGCGATTGCCCCGAGCATGGCTCGCAAACACGATTCATTCAAAAGCAAGCCCTCACCAATTTCAGCATAATGAGCCACCGCATTCGCCAAAATCGGCGCATTTTTACCCACCATTCCACTCTGCGAAAGCTCCGAATTATGCAAAGCCGCATCGATCGCATCCAAAATCACCTGCAAACGTTCGGCCAAAGTTTTCAAAATCTCTTCCTCACTCTTATTTGAAAGCTGTTCTTCGTATTTCAACATGATCTTCCAGATCGGTAGTTGGTGTTCCGCGCAAAGCTTTAAAAGCTCTTCTCCGTTACGAAACATAAAGGAAACAGGCATAAAAAAGGGTTAAGTGAGTTTATTGAGAGCGCGTACAAAAACGATGCCCTCTTCCTTTTCGAGCTCTAGAATTTCGGGCAAGGTCAGTTCTTTTTCGAGAGAAAGCACCGAAAGCATTTTATTTTCACCTGCCAAATAACAGCTTTGCATGTTCAAAATACGGATTCCTTTTTGACCTATAAACCCCGTGGTTTTCGCGAGCATTCCGGGTAAATTTTCATTTTGCACCAAGAGGGTGAAGCCCCGTTCGCCACTCGAACCTGTAATTTGAACGTCGAACCCATTGATTCGATTGATTTCAATATTACCGCCTCCGATCGAAGAACCCACAATCACGGCTTTACGAAAATCATTCTCTAAAGTGATTTGCACCGAGTTGGGGTGGAAGCCTGAACCGAGATCCCCGGGTTCAAATTCATACGCAACCCCTTGCTCTTGAGCTTCTTCAAACGCTCTTTTAATACGTGGATCATTCGGAGGCATTTTCAAAACGCCGGCCAAAAGCGCGCGGTCGGTGGCGTGGCCTTTGTAGACTTCGCCAAACGAACCATGCAACAAAAAATGCACTTTTTTAGGAGTGGTATCGTAAATCGCCCGGGCAAATTGCCCGATTTTAGCCGCCCCCGCAGTGTGGGAGCTGGAGGGTCCCACCATGATGGGGCCAGCGATATCGAACAAAGAAAATAAACTCACGAGTCCAGTATGCTTCAGGGTAAAAACTTTTGCAAGACCATAATTTTGTAGATCGTCCAGCTCTATGACTTGAGCAAATTGTTTGAAGCGATTATAGTGTTATGAACGCTCGGGAACAAAACAACTTCTTCGGAAGCTTCCCACCGCTCACCGCACCTTCACAAGTCGGCACACACAAACAAAAAATTTCTTAAGGGAAATAAAACTGCTTCATGATGGCGGAATCGACTGTTTCGCCCATGAGAAAAAGATTCTCGTTATCGTCCTGCTGATTCACGTCTGGCTGCTTGCGGCCCTTGAATCACACCAAAGGACAGCCCTGGTTAGGCCATAAACTCAACCAAAGTGAGGCAGACAAAAACAAAAACAGAATAGGATAGTCTCTATTCTACCTACCGGCCTTGTCCCCACAAATAGCTCAGGTGTCCAGAAAAAGACAACTGTTAGCTAGGAGGCAAAGTCGGTTTTTTTGTGTATAAAATTTGAAAACACTTCTAAAGTTCGTTAGGCTGAACCCGATGTTTGAAATCAAAAATCCTCGCAAATTAGCCCTATCGATTTTCTCGATCTGTTTCAGCATTGGCGCTGTTCTTTGGGTGAAAACGGCAGAGGAACCCAAACAGGCTATTGAGAAAACCATGTTTATCGCCGACGATTCGGGCTACAGCCCCATGCCCGAAGATGTCATCAACACATTGATCTTAGATTATGGTGAGTCGGCTCGAGGTGAAATCGAAGTTCTTAGAAACTCGAATTTGAGCTACACCATTGTTGTTCTTGAAGAGCCGGGGCGCGACGAGCCACTTTACCTGAACCCCAAAAGCCATTTTATGGCTGAGTTCGAACTCCGCGACTCCATTCCTGTACCCCTTCAATAAGCTATTTAAATATGTTCATAAAACTATATCTCATTGCGCTCCCAGTATTCTTTGCCATCGATATGACGTGGCTTGGGTTCGTGGCAAAAAACTTTTACCGTGGTCAAATCGGATTTTTAATGAAAAGTAATATCAACTGGACAGCGGCGATCGCATTCTATCTGTTATTTATTGTTGGGCTGGTCGTTTTTGTCATTTCTCCAGCCCTCGAAAAAAGTTCATGGATGCACGCACTTTTGTTTGGAGCTCTATTTGGATTGATCACTTACGCCACTTATGACCTGACGAATCTTGCGACGCTCAAGGACTGGCCTCTGCTGGTGACCATGGTGGATTTAGCATGGGGCGCGGTCTTGGCAGCCTCTGTGTCGACTGCAACCTATTTTATTGCAAGTAAATTAACGTAGAGAACGAGGCATTGATGTTTTTTAAAACTGATTACCGTAAGGAAATAGGTGCCTCACTCGAGGCTCAAAATTTTGGAAACGTAGCGAAGCTCGTCGAAAAAGCGTTCGGTGATAAAAACTCAACTGAAGATTTACTTGCTTGGTGCGCAGGCATTTCTTACGAATACAAAATTCCGAACACTGCGCAGTTCATCCCACTTTTTGTAGAGAAATTTCCTGAATCTCTGCATCTGATGCGGATTTTCTTTGCCAAAATGCTTGTAGACCGAGGCAATTTTGACGCAGGAAGTAACGAAGCGCGCATCCATTTGCGGAAACTTTTTGATTCGGATTTGCCTAAAAGTCAGCCTGAAAGCCCTTTTGTGACTCAGGCGATTGGTTTTGGATTTTTGCTTTTAACCGCAGTCTATACTGAATTGGGAGCACGATCTTACAGTGAGCGGGTTTTGCGCCACGCAATGCCCTGGCTTAAAAATGCATGGCCTGAAGCCTACCAGAGTGAAATAGCTCGTTTGCATGAGGAGCTCGAAGTTTCTGAAAATCAAAAATTGAATGAAAAATGGGAGGCATTTTTTCAGACTGCAGGCCAAAATCTAGAGGAGTTGGTTGCAATATGTCGGCAAAAGAACTGTCCAGCCATCGCCATTCGCTTGGGGCTTCTCGAGGGAAAATTGCGCTACGACCCCACCGGACAATTCAAAATTGATGATCACGAAATTCTAATGACTATCGTCGGCAATGAAGGTACTTATGGTTTAATCTAAATCCAATGAGTCAAATTTGCCCCATCTGTAGTTCAGAAGTGAATTATTCCGAAAGACATCCGCGAGCTTTATGTCAAAACTGCACCCAGAAGCTCACGGATGCTAATGGGCGTGCTATTTACGGTCAAAATACTCATGCATCAGGAGGGTTTGAGGCTCGTTATCGAGATAATGACGAGATCTACCCATCCCACACATGTTTCATAAAAAGAGTCGAATGTCACATCGATGAAGCACATCTCGGCGGGATTGTCGCTCAGCCCACTAAAATTTAAACGGACTCTCAAGCCTAGCCTCTGAACCCAGCATCTCTTCAATGCGCATGAGTTGATTGTATTTCGCAATGCGATCCGTACGTGACAACGAGCCCGTTTTAATCTGTCCGCACTCGGTGGCCACGGCCAAATCGGCAATGGTCGTGTCTTCGGTTTCACCACTGCGATGCGACATCACGGCTGTATAGCCTGCCGCTTGCGCCATGCGAATCGCCGCCAAGGTTTCAGTCAAAGTGCCAATCTGATTCACTTTAATCAAAATCGAATTCGCCACGCCTTTTTGAATGGCCTGCTCTAGGAATTTTGTATTGGTCACAAATAAATCATCACCCACTAGCTGAACTCGACCGCCCAAACGCTCGGTCAGTTTCTTCCAGCCATCCCAGTCATTTTCGCCCAGGCCGTCTTCAATCGAAGCGATAGGGTAGCGCCTCACCCAATCTTCCCAGTGATCGATCATTTGACCAGAGTTCTTCACGGCGTCTCCACTGCGATCAAAATGATATGCGCCCTCTCGAACCAGTTCACTCACGGCAGGGTCGAGCGCCAAAACCACATCCTTGCCAGGTTGGTAGCCCGCGGCTTCAATTGCTTTTAGTAAAAACTCCAAAGGCTCCTCATTGCTTTTGAGTGAAGGAGCGAATCCTCCCTCGTCGCCCACTCCCGTCGAATAGCCCGCCTTCTTCAGCAAATCCTTGAGGGCATGAAAAATCTCGGCCCCCATTCGCACGGCTTCTCGCAGTTGAGTTGCCACCACTGGCATGATCATGAATTCTTGGAAATCCACATTGCTGTCGGCATGAGCACCGCCATTCACCAGGTTCATCATCGGCATGGGCAGGCGTCGCGCATTCGGATTCAAATGCTTCCACAAAGGTAGCTTCGCCTCATTTGCCGCCGCATGCGCCGCCGCCAATGAAACCGCCAAAATTGCATTCGCTCCGAGACGTGATTTATTCGGAGTGCCATCCATTTCAATCATTTTGCGGTCGAGCGCTTCTTGATCTCGCACATCCATCCCCACGAGGGTTTGAGCCATTTCAGTGTTCACATGAGTGACTGCCTTCAAAACACCCTTGCCTCGATATCGAGCTTCTCCATCGCGAAGCTCACACGCTTCAAACTCACCCGTCGAAGCCCCACTCGGAACAATCGCTCGTCCGAAACCTGATTCACTTCGAATCTCGGCTTCAACGGTGGGGTTGCCGCGAGAGTCCAAAACTTCGCGGGCATGAATGGATACAATTCGACTCATGGCGGGATTATAGCATTTGAGTTTGAAAAAACGAGAGCTGTGTTACAATGCCGGCGCTCTCTTAAAAAACTCAATGGAAATCATCTGGCACGGAAATTCTTGCTTCAGCCTCAAGGGCAAAAAAGCCACTTTAGTGCTCGACGCATTTGAAAGTTCAGAAGGCACCCTTAAGCTCAAGGCCGATGTCGCTATTTTTGCCGACCTCAAGGCCGACGCAACCATGAAACGAGTCCACTTCGATGCCCCCACTAAAAGTTTTGACTGGCCCGGTGAAGCCGAAGCATCAGGAGTCTCAATCGAAATTTTTGAAATAGAAGAAGCGGGAGGAATTGTTCTCATCTCATCTCTATACTTTGAGGACATTCGAGTGGTTTCACTCAGCTCACTCAGCGCACCATTGACCGATGAGGTGATGGGCAAGCTGGGAGATGTGGACGTGCTGCTCCTGCCCGTTGAAGGGAAAGGAGTTCTCGATGCAAAATCGGCCCAGAAAATGATGGAAGCGATCGAGCCCAGAATCGTCATCCCGATGAATTTTGATGGCGCTCCGGCCGAATTTCTCAAGTTGATGGGCAAATTGAACCTGGAAGCCAAGCCTTCGCTCACATTGAGCGGTCGCAGTTCACTGCCCATGGAAAACATGGATCTCGTGCTTCTAGAGCCTTCTACTCAGGCTTAAAATGCCAAGAGAGTTTGACCCACGCTTCGATACGCCGACTTGCGAGCGTAAGGGCGATATTGAATTTGGAGTCGGCGGAAAAATGAAGGTCGAGTCATGAAGTAAACCGATTGTGTAGAAGCCCGAAAAGATTTGAACGGCTTATTGAATGTGAACATCGTGGAGGGGGTTAGGTCTGAATTAATAGAGGCGAATGACGGCCGTCACCACACCTTGAACTTCTAAGTACTCAGAAGCGTGAAGATCGGAATAGTCAGGGTTGGCCGCTTCAAGCCAGCACTGGTGACCATCGGTGCGAAATCGTTTCACAGTGTTGCCTCCGTCGAGGAGGGCCACGACCACATCACCATCTTTGGCTTTGATTTCTTGATTGGCGATGACAAAATCACCCTCTAAAATACCGGCATTGATCATACTCAAGCCTGAAACGCGCAGAGCAAACGAGCCTTTGGGGCGCTTGAGCAGGTCACTGCCCACCTCAAAGTAATCGAGCACAGACTCATCGTTGACGGTGGGGCCACCGGCCGGGATGGTTCCAAGAAGGGGAATACGAACCAAGTTTGATGCGGCTTCAAAACGCTCTTTGACGGAGTTCAAAAGGCGAATGCCTCGGGGTGTATCGTCCTTTTCAAGGTAACCTTTTTCTTTAAGAGCATCCAAATGTTTCAAGATGCTGTTGTCAGATTTCACATCAAATTTCTCTCGCATTTCGCGTAAGGTCGGCGACTTTCCAAACTCCAATTGGTACTGCTCAATAAATTGCAGAACGGCCTCTTGTTTGTCAGTCATCATGGGGTGGTGGGTGAGTGTATGCTCTATTTGTAGGTGAGTGAGTGCTCACCGTCAACGAAGTTCAATTGACAATTGATAAAAACAAACCGTCATGATAAATTTGAACCCTAACCACCCACCCCATGAAACGCTTTTGGCTTTTAGCTCCCACCCTTTTAATCGCGAGCGCATGCGCTCAAGTCGACCCAACGGTGACCCTCATGGGAACTTTTTTAGATGAGTTGAATTCAGCTCCGGACCAAGCCTATGAAATGACCAGTCAGGACTTTCGCGCCGAAACAAGCCTTGAAGAGTTGACTCAATTTCGCGATGCCTACAGTGAAATCAAAGATTTCAAAAAAATCGTGGCCCCCAAAACCACTGAAGATTACGGGGTGACCACTTTGACCGGTGATCTGTTGACCACCACCGGAGAATCTCGCCCATTTGAATCTGTTTGGCTTGAAAAAGAGGGGGATTGGTGGTTGGTTCATTTCGAACTGAAATAAATTCAAATGAAAATTCTATACGAAGACGACTCAATTTTAGCGGCATTCAAGCCAGCAGGTTTGGCCAGCGTGCCCAGTCCGAACATTCCTGAATCGAGAACCTTGCAAGGCAACTTGAGAGAATGGGCTGAGTCCGAAAACAAAGGCTTCAAGCCCTATTTGCTGAATCGTCTCGACAAAGACAGCTCCGGAATCGTCTTGGTGGGCAAATACCCTCGAGACCGCGAAGTTTTAGAAGCCATTTTCCAGTCTCCACAAACTCAAAAAATATACCTTGCTCTAGTGAAAGGAACCCCTCGGAAACAACAGGGAACCATCTCAATGCCGCTCGAGGCGCGCACCGTGCGAAAAAAAGTTCCCGCAGTGACTCATTATCGAATCATTGAACGGTTTGAGCAAGTCACCCTACTCGAGGTGCGAATCGAAACCGGACGCAAGCATCAGATTCGTCAGCACATGAAGATGATCGGCCACCCCCTCTTGCTCGATTTTTTATATGGAGACCGCACTTTCAACGCTGAGTACAGGAGGAAGTTTCCCAAGGCTCACATGGTTTTGCATGCGGCCGAAATGAGCTTTCGCCATCCGATTACAGGTAAAAAAGTCACAATTCATTCGGATTTGCCGTAGCCCATTGGCGCGACGGAGCCCGCAAAAGAAAAATAATCCCCACGAGTGAGAAAACGATGCCCCAAATTTGGTAAATCGTGGGCACTTCCCCTAAAAAGATGCGAGCCAAAATAAAACTGAAAACAGGATGAGTCAGTCCCAACGCAGTGGCTTTCGAGAGGTCCAAGCGAACCTGGCAGAGTTGCCATATGATTTTGCTGAGCCCATAGATGATCAAGCCAAACAAAACCAGAAACAGCCAATTCGACGGATCGGGAACCGACACTCCTTCAAGAAATGCGGCCAAGATGAGCACGGCGATTCCACCCACGAAATGCCGATAAAACAGAAGGGGAGCCCAGTGCAAACCCTCCATTTGCATGCGTCGAGACATTCGGTTTGCAAAAACGTAGAAAAGAGGCGCCAAAAAAAGAGCCAGATGAGGCCCGTTCAATTCCAAACCCCCCTGATAGAGCGTGATGAAATCGGCCAGAAAAACACACGCAATGCCCAAAATCTTCGAGGCACTCAGTGCTTCGCCCATCAAAAAGTAACCCATCAACGCCGCAAAAATGATTTCAGACTGCAGAAGCAGAGTCGTGTCGGTGGCAGAAGTGAACGGAGTGGAAACGACAATGACCAAATATCCCAGAGTGATCAATAGGGTGTAGAGCGTGAGAGAGCCCAGCCAGCGCGATTTTAAAAGTGCTCCAAATTGGCGATAATAGAGAGTCGCGCCCAAAAACAACAGGGCCGAACCTAGCATCATGAAGGCCAGAAACTGAATGGGCGGAATATTTTTAGCCCCATAATTGACGCCCACGGGCCAAAACGCCCCCAAGACCACGAATGAAAGCGCCAACATTTCGCCCAGTTTTTCTTGAGGATGTTTTTGAGAGGACATAAGATTTGGTGCCCCCGGAAGGAATCGAACCTTCATTTTATCCTTAGGACGGATCTGTTCTATCCATTGAACTACAGGGACTCCGCGCCCACTTTAGCGGGCTTTCGAAAGGCAGACCAGACATATATACTCGGCCCATGAAAACACCCAAAGCCATTGCCTTTGACGTCGACGGCACCCTCACTGAATTTGGCGCATGGAGCATCCCGCTTGAATTGCGAAAAACCTTGGCAAACCTGCCCATCGAAATTGAACTCGCACTCTGCAGTGGAAGACCTTTATTCAGACAAAAAGAGCGTCTGCAAGAAATTTTAGACGCATCACCCAATCCCGAAGCACAACGCCACCGCTGGACTTTGATTACCGACAACGGATGCACTGCCAACCGATGGAATGAATCTATTCAAGATTGGTCGCCTCTGTTCGAACTGAAATGGCCCGAAGAAAAAATCTCAAAAGCCACTCTCACTCAAAAAATTCGCCGGCACCTTTTCAACCTGATGGACGTGCAAGAAAGACAATTCGTCGTCGCTCTACTTTTTCCAAAATGGTGCTATCGCTGGCCCAAAATGGTCCAAATGATGTCGACCCCCCTGCATCGCCGCCTCAAGAAACTGCTGACTCGACTCAAACTTTCGCATGACTTCAGCGCCGAAAGTTCAGGCCTGGGCTCACTGATTTTTCCGATCGAAGCCGGCAAGGGGAAGGCGATCAAACGATGGACTCAACACCTTCAAATTTCAAAAGAAGACACCGTTTGTGTGGGCGATCGTCCCGACATCGATGGCAATGACCGAGAGTTTTTAAGTGGACAGTTTGGACACGCCTTCACAGTGGGTCACACTGGCCTCCACGCCCAAGCTGTTCTCGACGCTCAAAACCGCCCGATGAAAGGCCCCACCGCCACCCGCCACTTGCTGGATCAATTTCTCTAAAGTTTTTTCGTAACCTTTCGGTCGCCCACTCGTTGTATCTGGAGAATGGACAAGTAAGCAGAAGTTCCAGGGCTAGGTTGACAAACTGGATAGCTTCTGTTAAAAAGTCTTCACTTTCCCTTATATCTAACCCCTCACTGGATGTTATCCAATCTTCGTAAGAAGCTGGCAACCTTGGCGCTCGGCGCACTTTTGTTGAACAGCTGGGCACCTTTAGCCGCTCAAGCTTTGTCCACCACCGGACCCTCAAGTTCCACGGGTGGGTTCACAATTGTGGAGGGTACGCCCGCACTCTTCGATTATTTAGTTGAAGATTACCCCACACTCCCTTTACAGGGAGAGACTGATCCTGAGCCGGGACAGCCTTCAGGATGGGTGGATGTCACTGTCGATTATGGAGATGGAACTCCCGCTTTTGTCGAAGACTACCCTGCAATCGCACATTCCTCGCCTTTCCACATCAAAGATAAAACATTCATGCCAGGTGGAAATCCTAATCTTGATGATATTTATGGATTCATTTTCAATGGATCTCCCTATTTCCGAAATTATCCTCAAGGTCATCTCTACGAGAATCCTGGAAACTACACATTAAGTATCCATGCAGAGCTGAGGTCTGATTTAGTAGACACAACTATATACCCCGATTTAGATATCAACGTTCCTGTTCAGGTCTTGAGTGCAGAAGAAGCGCCCAATTTTAGTTTTGTCAGTTTAGACTATGATGAGTCCACCGATCTAGCAACAGCGGTGGTTCGTTATGTTGGACCTCAAGAAGTACTAGTATCAGATCCCACCCAAAGAGATACAATTTTAGACTACTTCTGGCTAGAATTGGACGAATCTGCAGGAGGTGCAAGAAATGTGGCCAATGCTCACTTCTCCGATTGGACTATCTTGTCTCAAACACCCATCGATGGATCCGATCAATACGAAACACTTTTTCAAGTTCCTTTCCCAGATGCGGGCTCAAGAACACAGGATGACATTTTAACTGAAAGATTAACGATAAGTTTGATCTCTGCACATGACGCAGGTTATGGAGTGTTTCAAGGATGGAACATTCCAGATGGAAATGTACTCGATAACTTTGATGACTCTTACCTCTACGCCGAACATCACTCCGATTTCGCAATCACCGCAACCGGACCTGAATCCGTTCGCCTAGGAGAAGCAGCTGAATTTTCTTTAAGCTGGACTCAACCCAGCACCGCTGCAGAAGGAATCGACACCACCATCAATTGGGGCGATGGAAGTGACACAGAAAGTTCCACTCAAACCGTAGATGCCACTTCCGTGCTCTTCAATCACACCTACACCACTGAAGGAACTTATACGGTTGAAGTCTGTGCCGACGACACCGTTGAACGTATTTGTCAGACCGCACTCATCACTGTGAATCCCGCTCGCACTCAAGTGGGCGGCCTCAGCGTATTGATGGGTGATGGCGCGGAATCACCTTACGCAACTGAAATGCAGTTCAACGAAGGCGAAACATTCACCTTCAATGCATTTGTGAGCGGAATCCCTGAAACCGCCACCAGTGTGACGGTAGAAGCAAGCTTCCCAGGAACTGGTCTCGAAACAGAAAGCGCTACTTACGACCTCACTTCAATCAGCGATACCGACCTGTGGGATGCCGATGTCGACACCTTTTTCTTGTTCGACCGCACCATGCTCACTCCTGGAGTGCACAACTTCTCTGTTTGTGTGACCGTAGACGATAATCTACCCACTTGTGACGATCAATCTGCTCGAATTTGGACTGAATTCACCGACTTGAGCGCAACCGCAACCTTGAGCAGCCCCATCTTCGCACATGAGGAATTGACATTGAGTTTTGACATTCAAGGGGTTCATCCTGATGCCACAGAATTAGGAATATTCGTGACATGGAACGGGAATGACGCAGCAGCTTTCTACGAGCTGGATCCTGTCGACCAAGTGGCCGTCCTCAACTACACCTATCCAATTTCAGGGGAACACACGATCAGCTACTGCGTGACTGATTCTCGTAATTTAGCGACCGGCGGCAGTTCATGTGGAGAGATGACCGCATTTGCGCAAGAACGACCCATGACCTTCGCCTTGGATCAAGAGGCAGCCATCACCATTCGTGAAGATGCGCCTGTAACTTTCATTGGAACTGCAACTCATGTTCCTTCAGAAGTGGGAGAGGTGAATTTGGGAATTGATTTTGGCACCGGTGAAGATGGAACTTCTGAATTGTTGACTCCAAATGAAGACGGAGTTGTCACCAAAGAATGGACCACCACTTTCTCAGAGCCTGGAACCTATCAAGTGTCCGCCTGCTCACGATTCCCGGGTCAAGAAGCGTGTGACGAAGTCATCGTCACCGTAGAACCTTGGGTGATTCAAGCGGAATTCATTCCTGCTGAACTCAACACTGTGACCCGTGAGGCAACTCCAGCACAAGTGCACATTTCTAACATCAACGCCTTCAGCGCCGCAATCATCTATAGCGTCGACTGGGGAACCGAAACTCTCGAAGGCAATCCTGAAGATGTGCTCGTTCAAACCAACGGCCAAGAAGAATTGACTCTCGACTTCAGCCCCACTTTCCTTACAGAGGGCAACGGATGGATCTCTGAAATCTGTGTGATGGATCAAGATGGAGAAAGTGCTTGCGACAGCATGAACCTCAATATTGCCAGCGATGCCGATTTTGTCTCAGGACCTTTAGAACTTACTGTGACCGGAAACGAAACAGTGGATCAAGATGTTTCTGTTACTTTAGCTGCAAACCTGAGCGAAATCAGCCATCAGGCCACCGAAATCAATTACACGGTAGACTGGATGGATGGAACCGTGGAAAACTTCTCTGAATCAATCAGCGCGCCTTACAATCGAAGTTTCGACTTCACTCATACGTACGCCACTCGTGGAGTGCGTTATGTGGAAATCTGTGCTGATGACGGAAGAGGTGCAGTTTGTGCCACTCATCGAGTCTTCACCATGGCTCCTGATCTTTATGTACGAATGTTGGGCATCGATTCCCTCACCGGAATCTTCAATGTACGTATGGGAAATGAAGGGGAATACCCAGTTTCAGCAGAAAATGGCCTCACTCGTGTGACTGTGAATGGAACCTTGGTCCAAGAAATAATTTGGTCTGAAGACACTATCAACACAGATCTATATTTGCAGACAAGTACGGTTATGGATCGATCGATTGATCTCGACCTTTCAGCAGATTATATCGATGCAGTGGGAGTGAACACTATCGAAGTCTGTATTGATGCCGACGCAGTGACTGCTGACCGACTCCGTGAAAACAACTGTGCAACTGGAACCTTCAGTGTCACACCTCTTGCGCTGAACATCCCAGCGGATAGTGTTGGAGGCGCACAATACGAAACCATTTCCATCCCGGTAATGCTGAGCAATATTTTAGAAGGTACGACAGGGTTGACCTTAAATGTGGACTTTGGAACTCCGTTTACCGACCACGGACAAATCACGACCTATGAGGTTCTAACAGGTGGTGAACAAAGTATTTTAACCACCGTGGACGTCGTCTTCACTGGAGAAGGCAGTTTCCCTGTGACCATCTGTACAATGGCGGCTGGAGTGGAGTCGTGTGATACCACTACCGCTGTCATAGAGCCTCGACTCACAACAGAATTGTCCGACGGCATGCTCTTCGTTCAAAATGAAGAAAGCACTTACACCGTGAACGTCCGAAATATTCCTGAAGGAACCGAAGAATTCGAATATTCAATCAATTACGATCTAGAGACAACTGGCGGTTATCTTACAACTGGAGCGATCATTTTGGATGGCGAGTCTGAACTCGAAATTCCATTTGATGTGATTTTCATTGGAAATGGTCTCGGAAGCATTGAGTTCTGTGCGACTGCAGGCGACCAAAATCATTGTGATACCACCAGTGTAACAGTGGATTCCGACGCAACTTTTGAAGATGACGCATTGACTTTGGATTTGTATGGATCCAGTGAAACATTCTCAGTCGGAACCGACTTCACTCTCTTTGCAGATATCGCAAATCTCGATCACCAAGCTGCCTCTTACACCTATGTGATCAACTGGGGAGATGGAAGCGCCCAATCTGATGTTATCGACTTGGAAAACCCATTCGACCGTACCAGCACGACCGAACATACATACACCACTCGAGGAACATACATCATTTCTGGATGTATGGACGATGGACGTGGACAGGTGTGTGACGAAGTCATCGTGACCGTAAATGGTGTCGATCTTTACGCTGAAATCACAGCATTCGACCCAATCACGGGTGCCCTCGCCTACACATTGGGTAACCAAGGTGAAAATGATTCAGCTTCATTCGGTGGCGAAACTCAAATCGATTTCAACCGAGACATCGCTGATGAAATCATTTGGGACACTGAAGACGCTGATGCCATGATGACCTACTTGAGTGGCAATTCGAGCACCGAAAAAACAGTGAATCTCAACCTATTCGATCTGGAAGCACGTCCTGGAAACAACACCATCTCAGTATGTATTGATACAGGTATGGTGTCGGGTGATGCTGATATGAGCAACAATTGTGACTCGATCAACTTCGAAATCAGCGCTTTGGCATTGACTCTCGATGCTGAAGTCGCCTCCGTTGACTTGGGTAACTCCATTTCTTTGACTGGAATGATCGGCGACATCATAGACGGAACACCTGCATTGAATGTGACCGTATCTGAAGGTGAAACCGAACTTGTGAGTTCGATTCTTGCCCCTGAGTCTAGCTCTGCACTGTTTGCGCTCGATGTTGAGTTGACAGCAGCCGGAACTCACACCCTCACAGTATGTGCAAATGACGGAACTCAGTCGGCTTGTGACGTCATCACGGTGACCGTATTGGCGAGCGACCTCTACGCATCAATCACTTCGTTGGATTCTACAACCGGATTGCTCACCTACGAGCTCGGAAACACCGGCCCTGCAACCGCATTGATCGAAGGAGGAACGACCACCATCACTTTGAACGAAACCGTGGCCGACGAAACCATCTGGGCGACCGAAGATGCTGACGCAATGTTGACCTACTTGGTTCCTGGAACCTCAGCAACCAAAGAATTCAACTTGAACCTCTTTGATCTCGGCACTTTCGCAGGAGGAAGTGAAAACACCGTTCAGGTTTGTATCGATTCGACAGAAGTTTCTGGAGACGCCGACACGACCGACAACTGTGCTGAAATCACCTTCACACTGCCATTCATGTCCATCGCTTTGGACACAGAAGCTCAAACCATCCGTTTGGGCGATGCCCTCACTCTTGAAGGAACCGTTTCAGATGTCATGGATGGAGTGCCCAGCATGGAGCTCATCGTTTCTGAAAATGAAACAGAACTCTCATCTGAGACCGTCACTCCTGGATCAGACAATGTTTCTTTCTCACTCCCTGTGGAACTTGAAACAACCGGAGCTCACAATCTCACCGTTTGTGCTCAAACCACGACCGCTGAAACTTGTACCAATGTTGTCATCACCGTTGTGACCAGCGACCTCTTCGCTACCATCACTTCTTACGACAGCACAACCGGCCTTCTCACCTATCAAGTCGGTAATCAAGGATCTGCTTATCCTGACGTTTTGACCGGAAGAAATGAAGTGAGTATGGACGGAGATGTCTGGCAAATCAACGAATGGAGTTCTGATTCCAGTGATGAATATTTGGCACCTGAAACTTCCACCACTCGAACCTTTGATTTCCCAATCGAAGGCATGACCTTCACCGACGGACAAATTGTGAGCATTGAAGTTTGTGTGGACACCACTGCAGTCACTCGCGACTTGAGCACTGAAAACAACTGTGCCAGCACCACGTTCACCGTAGACCTCGCTGATGCGCCTGTTTCAACCCCATCAGCCACCACTTCAACCGGTGGAGGATTCACAGGAGGTGGAAATAGCGATCGAAACAACAACCGTGGCAATGACGACGTTCAACTGGCCAGTGAAGAGCCTGCGTTCACCGACGTGGCTGAAACCGATGACAACTTTGCGGCTATCCAGTACCTCTTCGACCAAGGTGTTGTAGAAGGTTATGAAGATCAAACCTTCCGACCTGAAAACATCACGAACCGAGCGGAATTTGTGAAGCTCATCGTGGCTTCTCTCGGAAAAACCCCTTCAGCTGAAGACTTCAACAACTGTTTCCCCGATGTGACCGACCAATGGTATGCACCTTACGTTTGTTACGCTGAAGAACGCGGTTGGATTCAAGGTTACCCTGATGGACTCTTCCGTCCTGAACAAACCGTGAACCGAGTGGAATCTCTGAAAATGATCGTGGGTGGTTTCGAACTCGACACCGCTCTACGCAACGATATGATGGGAATCTTCACCGACGTTGAAGACAACGCTTGGTACGAAATCTTCGTTGAAGTGGCCCTCCACTTCGGACTCATCGATCCTTCAGCTGACCGCTTGCTCAACCCTGCAAATGGAATGACTCGTGGCGATCTTGCTGAGATCCTCTACCGAGCCATGCAACTCTAATAAAATTCACTTGAACTGGTTCAGCCTGCGGTGCTAGACTCCGCAGGCTGAAACTTGTCCTTCGAGCAGCATTGCTTGGACTCGAAGGTGATTAACCCACACAAGAATGAAATACGAAATCATGCTGATCTTGGATCCTAAGTTGACCGAGAAGGAGCAAGAAAAAACTCTAAAAGAAATCAACGGTTCTCTCAAAGAACACGGTTTCGAAGTAAAGGAAGAAGACTCTTGGGGTCTTCGAGACTTGGCCTACAAAATCAAAGGCTGCTCTAAAGGAAATTACATCGTGATGACCTTTGTGGGCGAAGGAGCGGGCGCTCCTGCTCTTCAAAAGGACTTGGGCCTTCAGTTGGGACTTTTGCGTTCCATGGTGGTGAAAGTGCCTGACGACTACGTTTTGCTCCGTTTTGAGCAAATCAAAATGGCCGGCGCTAAGAAGCTTTCAAAATCAACCGAAGAACTTCAAGAGCGTGTGAGCGGCAAGAGAAAGCCAAAAGAAGAGGAGGCCAAGCCTGAAATCAATCTCGACGAAAAGCTCAAAGCCATCGCGGAAGACGCAGGCGTGGAGCTCTAATTTTATAAATTTAAATCTCAGCATATGCGAAGCGTCAATAAAGTCATCCTCATCGGAAATCTCACTCGAGACCCTGAACTCAAAAGCACAGCATCAGGTCAGTCGATTGTCACATTCGGTTTGGCCACCAACCGCCAATGGGTCACCAGCGGCAGTGAAAAGCGCTCTTCAGCTGAATTCCACGAGTGTGTGGCTTGGGCAAAATTGGCCGAAATCTGCAAGAATTACCTTCGAAAAGGAATGCTCGTTTATGTCGAGGGTTACCTGAAAACTCGCAGCTGGGACATGGAAGACGGCACTCGTCGCTTCCGCACCGAAATTGTGCTTCAAGATATGATCATCCTCGAAAAACGTGGAGGTGAAAACGGAGACGCTTACTCTCCAGACCAAGACGGAGGATCTTACGAAGAACCTGAAATGATGAACGATATGCCTGCACAGCCTCAATTCCAATCCCAACCTGCCAGCTCATCCGAGCTCAGTGCAGATATCCATGACGATAACATGTTCTAAATATGTCCAGAAAAGTACCCGTACAAAAAACCGAACGACCCGCACTTCCGCTTTACATCGATTACAAAGATGCCGAGCTCTTGCGAGGTTACCTCACCGTGTTGGGCCGCATCGTTCCTCGATACTATTCCCATGTGAGCTTAAAGCAGCAAAAAAGGCTTTCTTTAGCCATCAAACGCGCTCGTGAAATGGCATTATTGCCCTACACCGGCAACCGCTAAATCAAATTTCTTAGAAAAGAGGGGTCGAAAGACTCCTCTTTTTTTGTGGAGAATTGACAGACGCAATTCGCACTCGACGGCCAAAAACAGGAATAATGGCTCAGACAAGCCATTATCAATAAGACCACCCAAACAGCAGGCTCTACAGGTTGAAAAACAGGTTCATTTGTGCTAAAATGATGAGATTAAATAAAAACAAAACGTATGGCATCGAATCTTCACGAGGAAATATTGCTTTCGTGGAATGCACCCGACTTCATGCGGTTCCATCGTGGATGGCTCTGGTACGGGATCGCCTTCGGTTTGTTGGGGGGCGTGGGAATCAGCTCTTGGATTTTTGGAAACTGGACGCTCAGCTTGGTCTGCGTGTCGGTTGGAATCTGGTTTGTGGCACAAAATTCACGAAAACCCCACGTGCACCGAGTTCAAATCAGTGACATGGGCATCAATCTGGGCGAAAAAACCATTCCATACAGCCAGATCAAAGCTTTTTCGATGGTGGATGGAGCCCCATTTTTCAACGAATTGCACCTGTGGGTCAACGACCGATGGCACCCTGAACGCCATGTTTTTTTGGTGGATGTGAATCCAGCCGTGGTGCGCCAAGTTCTGCTCGGCGAATTGCGCGAGCGGGAAGGTGAAAAACCCGCCATCGCCGATATTTTAGTTCGCATGTTTAAACTCGTATGAGCCTAGAAAAATCTTCACAACCCGAAAATTTTCAAGCGGCCGCTGACCGATTGATTTCAGAATCGATTCGCAATCTTGAGATCGTGCTGAAGCGTCACGTCGACACTTCACAAGGAGCCAGTGGTCACGCCGCTAGCTTGATTCGCGAATCTCTCGAAAACAAAGGCAAAGAAATGAAAGCACTTTTGAGCGATTTGGGCGAACGTGATCAAAAAGCGGCCCTCGAACGAATGCAGGCTGGTTTCAACAGCCTCACCGACCGCGTGGAGTTGATTTTAGTGATGAGCGGTCAAGAACGACAACCCGTTCAAGACAAAGGAGGCCTCAGCAAAGTGGACACTCCTGAAGACGTGCAAAAATTATTCGATGCTCAGGTGTTGATTCAGAATTTTCCAGTCGAAACACTGGGGGGTAAAGACCAGGCCTTGCTCAGAAAAATGGCCCTTCAAGAGCCTTTAAAGCCTGATGATTACGCACATATCGCTGAAAAAATGAAAGTCCTGCAATCGAAGCAGATCAATCCCGATGCAATGGTCTTGGTATCGTTCCTCAGCCCGAGCGATCGCATGGAGGTGATGAAGCTCACTCCAAAAGACCCCAACATGGTCTTTGCATTGGTCACCGCTGACTTTTTGACGGTCGCTCAGGCAGAGCAACTCTGCCCCGGGGATCCTCGATGGAGCAGCCCAGATACACTCAAAGGACGCGATCAAGTGCTGGCGGCGGCCGAACGTCGCAACGCTCGAATGGCAGGCCCCAACGGAGCCAACCCCATGCGTCAAAACTTCAGTTTCGGCGGCATTGCCCGACTCGCAATGACGCTCAACGGAATCGCCACCATGGGAGCCAACCTTGCGGTCAACGTGGGGAAGGGCCCTCTCACACTAGAAAACTGGATCAACGGTGTGGCAAATCCCGGAACGGCCCTCGGTCTCGCTCAATTGGGCGTAGCCTTGGAGTGGAACGACCGAAGGGTCAGCCGATGGGTCACCGAGTGGTCTCGAAAAAACCCCGACGAAGTGAGTCGCGAAGCCAGCATCCATCATATGGGTCGATTGGCTCGTACCCTTTCTGATCATCCTAAAGAGGCACATTCCTACGCCGATCAGGCTGAAAAAATTGCCACCGCCCGCATTGCATTCAACAAGGGAGCCGACAAAACACCTGCCGCATGGCAAGCCGCTCTCGCTCAAACCGGAGTCGATTTGGGCAAATCACCCGCTGAAGCTGCCGCTTTGTTCTCATCATGGGGCGATGAATTGGCACAAAAGGTGGCGGGACTGGGCATTGAACTTCCGGCCGCACAAAAAGATTTCATTGAAACCGTATTTAAAAATCAAGGCTTGACCACATTGCCCGCATGAACCCAAATCTTCAAAATTTAGAACCGGGCTACGACGCTCTGCACACTCAGTGGGCGGCTCAAAATCATGAGGCTAAAAAGCTCATGTCAGCCGAAGAGCAAGATCGTTCGTTTCAAAAATTTGTGACTGAAAGCTGGCTCGATAAAGGCAACCACAGTGTGAGCAGTGCGGCCAAACGCGAACAATTACTGCATGGCCAACTCTTTTTAGTGAGTCACGACGGAGGTCAAACCTTTCACTGGGAAACCGCAGAAATTTTGAGCTCAACCGTGCAACTCAACATGCTCGAAAAACTTTATTTTGTGAGCCCAACGCTCGAAAGCCACACCGAAAACCTGAAAGAACTGGCTCAAAATCAGGCTATTGCTGTGGCTCGACACAACCTTGAAAGCAGTGGATTCGCAGTCGAATCATCTGAAGTTGAAGAAGGCCAATTAAAATTCGACGTGCGCCACCCCAAAGGTCACTATTCTGTTTCAATCGATCTGAATCAAGCCGGCGAACAACCTTGGAACTACACATTCACTGACCTCGATCATCCTGAAAAATCGCCTGAAACTTTCAAAGAAGGGCAAATGGAACAAGCGTTCGGAAGACAGGATTCACGATTTTTGTCGATGTCCAATCCGCTTCAAAACAGAGCCAATGATGCGGTGAATGCCGTGAACGCTGTGGCCGCGATTCATGCCGTGAACTCGGCGATGAACCTCAAAAATAGCCAAATTGTGAACATGCCCTCAGCCCGTGCACAGACTCCAAAACCCAGACAAGTGTCAGGGACGGTTGAGACTGAGGCGCAAATGAAACAGCCCGTCGCCCCAACCGAGGCCGAACTTGAAATGACTCAACGAATGGAACGACGCAAAACCATCGCAAAAAAATTCTCAATTGAAATGGAAGAAAAACGACAGGCTCGCACGCAAACTCGCTCGCGTCGTCGCCGCAACTGGATGGCCGGGGCCGCCGCCGCAACCACGGGAGCCGCTGTGGCCACGGGAGCGGGACTCTTCGGCCTCACTTATTTCGTGAACTTCATGTGAACCATGTTTAAAAAAATCCTCATCACTGTTGCCGCCGCCGCCCTGTTTTTCTGGGGGGCCGATGCCGTGTTTGCCGCCACGCCTGGTACTGCACCCAGTGCGGCTCAGTCCGCCGACATTAAAAACCAAGTGGTGACCACCGTGGCCTACCTGGCCAGTTTGATTGTGAATGTGCTCGACGCCTTTTTGTGGCCGTTCTTGATGATCATTGGAAGTCTGATGGACAACGATTTGATCGTGGGGCCGGGCATGGAAGAACGCCTGCGTCTGATCTGGTCTGAAGTGCGCAACCTGGTGAACATCGTGTTTGCCCTCTTCTTGCTGGTTGTGGCCGTTTACAACGCCATGGGTTTCGGAAACCCCGAAAGCAGTCTTTCGATTCAGGCCTCTGTGCCGAAAATCGTGCTCGGTCTGATTCTGGTGAACTTCACCTTTCAAATTGGAGTGGTGGTATTGGACGCATCGAGCATCGCAACCTCTGCTGTATTCGCTCTGCCTGAAGCGGTGGAAGATCAAACCGACGCTCTCAGTTTTGCAGAAAAACAAAAAATCATTATTGCAGGACGCGCCTGTTTGCCGCCCGCAAAACCAGACGTGCCTCAAGAGCATTACAAAATGAATGATCCATCTGTACCCATCATGACCCAGTATTTGTGTGCAAAAGATGAAACCAAAAAAGAATACACGGGCGAGATCAATAGTTTCATGGCCGACAACTACTTTCAGAGTGTGAATCAAAACAACATCTCTCTATTGATGGCCATCAACATGGGTTCGCTCAACAACCAACTCTTGGTTAAACCTGAATCGATCAAGACCTTTGAAGATCTGACGATCAATGTGATTTTCTCATTTGTGACCTACGTGATTTTCTGTCTCACTTATATTGTGTTGGCCTTGGTGCTCATCGCTCGCATTGTGGTGATGTGGCTGGCCTTGGCTCTGTCGCCGATCGCGGTCTTGGTCTACGTGATTCCACAAGTCAGTGAGTTTTTAGGCAGTGGTGGAGGAGACCTCACCACCCGAGTGACCAAGCATTTGATGGCGCCGATCATCATCGGGCTCACCCTCAGCATCAGTTACATCATGATGGGAGGTTTGGCCGATGGAGGCGGGGCGTATCTCAACAGTCTCAGCACGTTTTCAGCCGACCAGCTCTTGTCGACGCAGTTCTACGCTTCTGGAATCGAGAGCATGCAGCGTTTCATTTTGATGGTCGTCAGCATCGTGGTGGTTTGGGTCGGAGTCTTTGCCGCCGCCGAAGGCACTCTCGCCGAATCGATCACCAGCGGCATCAAAGAAGTCGGAGAAAACATCGCCCAAGGTGCCGCTCGTTTGCCTCTTTATGTGCCAAGCATCGCCATTTCAGGCGAAAAAGACGCGCCTCAAGTATCACCGTTGGCTCTCAGCAACTTTGTGAAGTATGAAGCCAATCAGTTGAAGTACGGAGAATTCGGAAAGGGCAATGTGGCCCAAGTGTTCAAAGGCACTCTCATGGAAGGTGAGGCCAATCGTTATGCAGGAGCTTCAAGTAATCCAGACACCAACGGAAGCGAAATCAAAAAATCACTCGAAGGGTCTGTGAGCAAAGGCGACTTCAAAGACATTGCCGACCGACTTTACAACACCAATAAGGCCAATGGAGAAAAACTTTCAACCGGAGATCAAAAAGTGATTGAAGATATGCGTCAGGGTCACATGGAGGCTCCTGTCGCGCTGGCCGCAACTAAGAAATTGGTTCGCGACAACACCGCTGAACAGTTGGGTCTCAAACAGTCGGACTATGACGAGATTAAAAAACGAGTCACTGAAATCACAGATAAAGATCTCGAACTCGGAACCAAAACTGAACCCACGCCAAAAGTTGCAGCCCCTGCACCTACAGCCGCACCGGCAGGAACTGCGCCCGCAACAACACCCGCCGCAGGAACAGGTCCAGCAAACACGCCGACACCTCCAGGAACCGCTCCAGCAAATCCCGCAAGCCCAGCGACGCCAACCCCTCCTTCTGGAACACCGGTCGCGACCCCAACAACGACAACGCCACCCCCCGCGCCCGCGACCAATCCACCCACGACAACTCCTCCCGCCGCAGGAACGAATCCTTCTCCTGGCGCACCCACAAACCCATAAGCAACACTTTACAAAATAAAAATAAAATGGTAGCATCACCCTCCTACAGCCACGTGCTGAGGATCATGAAACTCGGTGATTGTCAGAAGAGAGTCCGCTTAGAACCTCTAAGCTACTCCCTCCTCCCGCTTCCATTCAGAAGCCCCATCACCTCATGAAACCTCTCAGCCACAATTATCGCCGCTTCCCTCAAAACCCCTTCCTAAAGGAGAGGCTGGTTCGGGTGAATCCGGAAGACCACGAGCAACCGCACGAAGAGCATAAAAGCGAAACTCCTCATGAAGCTGAGTCAGACTTTGTGCGACAGCTTAAAGAAATGATGGAAACCAACGTGGATTATGAGAACCGCAAAAAAATTGAAGCCAACTGGGGTGTATTGACGAGTGAATACGAACGATGGGAGCGCTATCAAAGTTGGGTGGCCGAGCAAAAAGCATTGATGGAACAGGAAAGCCCTGTCATCAAAGATGCCGACGGGAAAGACGTGCCCTTTGATATGGCCCAAAGTGCGTGGAGAGAACGTGTGGGAAAGATGGGGCGAATGTTTGACGAAGGGCGCGCCAAGTTGCTACCCAGCATGGCCAGTTCTTTCGAGGAAGCCTACAAAACCCAGCTGAATCGAGAAATCAAACCACAAATCGTCAAAGATTGTGAGCAAATAGCCGCCGCCGCTGAGGCTCGCAAAAAAGAAATCGAAAAGACTTTGATTCGGCAAATGAAGCTCGATTTTGACAAACGTTTGCAGGGGCTTGCCGATCGATGGGAGCGGCATCCGCCTGAATTTTTAACCAAACCTGGAATGGAAGGCATTTTGGCCAACCGAAAAGCCATGGTGGCCGATGCTCGAAAGAAAGTGAGAGAGCTTAGCGATGAGGACATGCTCAACCAATACAAAGCGAAGCTCGCAGAATATGACACTAAAATGAAGACCCGAAAAAATGGGGAGAAAATCATCAAGCCTAAATTTTACGATGGGATGTTCCAGGCTTGGCAAGGAGTGCGCTCATTGGAATTGATGTACGAGCAAGAACAGCATACCGACGAACAGTCCAAAAAAATCTCATACGAATCACTCAATGCCCGACTGACGACACTAAGGGAGAAGAAAGCGGCCGCCATTCTGAGAGTTCAAGAAAGATTTGATCGAGAAACGGCAGAGACACTCGCTCAGCTGGAATCGACGCTCGCAAGCGCTAAAGCTACGAGCATCGATCTTTTTGGTGGAGGTTCGCACGGAGAGCACGTGAAACATGAGCTGGTGCATGATCTGGAAGCACGTATCGAGTCGATCAAGGAAGGGAAGCCATTGGAAGAAATATTGGAATCCGCCCTAAGTTCCACCGAAATCGTCAAGGACGACACGGGTCATGACAACAAAAGGGGACTCACTAAAGGTCTTGAAGGTCAAATTGCACTGCTGAACGCATCCGATCTTCCTTTGGAAGACAAGATGATTTGGATGGAGGGGCTGGATGGCGCCTTGAAACAATATGAAAAACTTTTGGATGACGATGAGGCTTTGATGTTCAGCCTGCCTCAGTTGCGCAAACAAGCCAAAGAATTGTCGGATCAAATCAGTGAAAAAGGCCAAAAAGATTGGGTTAAGTCCTTTGCCAACAAGTACGAGCTTTATTTTCTTTCACCTTACAATTCCACTCGAGCCATCACCATTGTGCAGGAATGGGCCAAACGCATGTACGATCGAAAAGCAGATAAAAACCTGTCAAAAGCCGGATCAGATGCATTGAGGTTTGCTGAAAAAATTCCACTGGTAAGAACTTTGCCGAATGAATTTGGAAAGATTGGAGACACCGCCGAACAAGGGGAAGTTCATCAATTCGAAGAAGCCTACAAAAACAGAGATGCATGGCAAGTTTATGAAATTGCAGAATCGACACGCAATGAAGACGAATTCAGGGCCTGTCTTCAGCTCCTGGCTCACCATGGACGTCTGCGCTGGGATCGTATTGGAATTTTACGCCAGTTCAATTATTTCCAAAATAAAGTGGAGTTTGACGTGTCGAGTCTCGAAGCCGTAGAAGAGCAGGCTCGAGATTTGGCCAGCTTTGAACACAATCTGGAGCGTGCTTGTGATTTTTGGGATGCCGACGCATGGGCAGCCCTTGATCGTCAAAACAAATCCGCTTACGACCATGAATTGAAAGAAACCGAAAAAAGAGCCTCTGCAAACTCCGCACAACTCGTGGCCACATTAGACCATTTGTTGAGCATAACTGCAGACGCCAAAACAGATAAAGATCCATATTCTGATGCCGCCCGAGTGGAATCGCATCAATACGACGAGTATGTGAAGTTTGGTATCGAATCGGGAACATTCAACACATACCAAGGTCTCTATTATACCATTCAAGGGCTCGCCGCCGGGATCATTCCTATGGATCGAGTGAGTCCCTATCGTAATGATTTCATGAATAGTTATCCGGTCATGGAATTCATCAACATAAAACATCCCGAATTGAAAGATGGAGGCGACAGACCTCTTTCGATTAAATTTTTTAGGAATGTCGCCTCTTTGACCAAAGAGGAATTTCAATTGTTTTTTTACGACCATGTGATTCGCAATAAGTCAGTGAGGGAACGTTTGGATAAAACTGTGACCAGTGGTAAACGTCTCGATCACGATATGGTCGCCGGTTTCTTCCCCTACATGAGTACGGCATCGATGAAAACCATGTTGCGAAAATCAGCCGAAGGTGGAACCGTGATGCCAGAAACAGGTATTTTAAATGCTTCGGCCGCTGAAGATTTCTTTTTAGATCACTTTGCGAGCATTGGCGACCAAGAAAGGAGAACGGAAGATCTAGCCACATTCGCGAGTTCCTTTGTACTGTTCAACGGAATCATAACGGGGCGCCTTTATAAGGGTGGGGAGTATGGCACCTTGAACAGTCTCTCCATGGGCCAGCTGCCGCGTTCTCAAGATGAGTTTGAGAAGCTTTCGGGCGTCAAAGGGAAAACAATGTCCGAAAATCTTGAAAGAATTAAGGCGAAGCTCATTATGCTGGATGAAGATTTTTTCGGTTTCATCTTCAGTGTTTCAAGCAGAGATGAAGATGTGCCCAAATTACTGGCTAAGCTGACGCAACGTTACGGGGTCAATCCTTTTGGAGCTCAGCCCATTTCCAATATCAACGAATTGGCTGAGCACACCAGTGACTTTTTAGAATTTGTCTCAAAAACAACTACAGGTAGAACAAAAATAACTGAAATGATCTCCCACATTCAGCACGATCAGCACACTCGACACGCACCCGATGCGGCTGCAGCTAGAGCACAATGGCAATACAAACTCATGCCAGGCAAGCCCGTTCCTCCGCCTCCCGCAGCTCATCACTAGTCCTTCCTTTTCTTCACGCGTTCCAAAGTTTGAGCGAGGAATTCGTCGAGGCCGACGACCGTTTGCTCTTTCGTTTTGAAGTTGCGAGCGGCGACCGAGCGAGTGGACAGTTCTTTTTCGCCCAGCACGAGCGTCCATGGAATTTTGCGCATTTCGGCATTGCGAATGCGTTTGCCCAGCGATTCATCTGAGCTGTCGAGTTCCACACGCAAGCCCGCTTCGAAGAGCAGGTCGCGCACTTCGGCGGCGTAGTCGGAAAATCCTTCGCCAATCGGCAGAATCATCACTTGCACCGGGGCGAGCCAGGTGGGGAAGGCCCCTGCAAAATGTTCGAGCAAGAAGCCAATCAAACGCTCGTGAGTCGACAAGGGTGCGCGGTGAATGCAGAGTGGAGTCTTCTCGACGCCATCACGATCGACATAGGTCAGGCCAAAACGCTTGGGCACCGCAAAGTCGAGTTGGTTGGTCGCCAAAGTGAATTCACGTCCGATCGCCGAAAAAATTTCGACGTCGATTTTGGGGCCGTAAAAGGCGGCTTCACCCGGAACCTCCACAAAATTCACGCCTGATTTTTGCATGACCTTGCGCACCGATTCTTCGGTTTGCTTCCACAGTTCGGGCTCATCCACATATTTTTTGCCCAAGCCCTCGGCGTTGTGCAGAGACAAACGCATCAAATATTTTTCGATTCCAAAAATTTCAAAATAAGTCTTGTACATTTCAAGCACCGCCAAAAATTCCGCCTCAAATTGCTCGGGTGTGCAGTAAATATGGGCGTCGTTCATGCACATGGAGCGCACGCGCATCAGACCAAACAAAGCGCCACTGTCTTCAAAACGATAGCAGTGACCATACTCGGCGAGGCGCAGAGGCAACTCGCGATACGAACGCTTGCGGCTGTCGTAAATCAAGTGATG
>JACCDN010396775.1_pt1 | contig 28584 bp, 22 predicted proteins | sample 7441691 | NCBI WGS metagenome assembly JACCDN01 (sample SAMN15323439, study PRJNA562643) | freshwater metagenome | isolation source: river surface water | place: USA:Blue River Watershed | collected 2017-08-16 | reverse complement strand
GATCATCCAGAAGAATGTCCCCCAAAAGATGACGCTGAAAGTATGGTAAGATTCTCGGCTAGAACTTCCTTAGAGATTATAATTCAATATCAGAGTCTGACGGAGGAAGAAAAGTCAGCTTTTCAAATAATTGATTCAGAAAAGCTCGTTGTTGTTTTTGGTGAGTTGTCTCAATTAACTAAAGCCGAGCGCGATTTGACATTAGCTCAAAGATCAGTCGACGTGATTCTTGAAGAAAAAAAAGCCGATTTATCGGAAGAGCAAATAGAAGCCGTAAAGGATATTTTGAAAACCGCCCTAGAAATATCCGATGACGATCTCATAAAAAGAAATCAGTCGTTAAATTATATTGTAAGAGATGCAATTTCTGAAGCAGATTTTCAGCGGCGCTGCATTTTATCCCCAGAAGATTTTAAAAAATTCTTTAAAGTTTTTCAGGATGCAATTGCCGCAAGTTTGCAAAAAACCACTCAAGAAGTTCATAAAGATGTCGAATCTCATATTGTCTGCCAAGAATTGTTGGAAGAGCTTGTTAGTATTCTGGAGTCAGAAGGAAGGGTAGATCAAAAGCCAACTGGCACTACTGAGGGGCGCGTAACTGCTTCTGGGTTGGTTAAAAATGTCAAGGAGAAATCATGACCTTTGTCTTAACTGCACGCGAGTGAGTTTGTCACCCCGCACTTGTTGCGGGGTCCATCTCGTCGCGAATTCGGTTTTAAATTTTACTCAACCAAAAACGTCACCGATTTTAAATATTCACTCTCTTTCAAAGCTGGATTAACCGGGTGATCAAACCCCACACCAAAACTTCTAATCAACTTCGCTTTGCGCCCCGACTTGCGAAATCCTTCGTTTGCAGCGGCAATTAAATCTGGCAAAGTGGCGTTGTGAGAGCATGAAGTTAACATTAAAATTCCACCTTTTTTTGTTAATTTTGCTCCAAGTCTAGTTAGTTTTTCATAGCCTTTTAAGCCTACAAAAAAATCTTTTTTCGATTTTACAAATGCTGGAGGATCAAGCAAAACAACATCAAAAATTCTTTTTTGAAAATCAGAGCTTTCCAAAACATCAAAAACTTTTGCACAAATGACTTCTGTTTTTTGAGAGAAGTCATTTAGAGACAAATTTTTCTCTAAAATTTTTAAAACATCTTCTGAAGAATCGATAAAAGTCACCGATTTCGCACCATTTTTTAAAGCATTTAATCCAAAGCCGCCAGAGTAACAGAAGGCGTCTAACACGTCACAATTTTGAGAAATTGAGCCAATAAATTTACGGTTTTCCCTTTGATCAAAAAACCATCCAGTTTTTTGACCGTTTTTTACATCGATTAAAAATTTTAAACCATTTTCTTCAATTTCAATTTCATCAGGAATTTCGCCTTTAACAATTTTAACTTCCAGTTCTAAGCCCTCGAATTTTCTAGCTTCAACATCGTTTCTAAAAATAATTGCTGCATCAGGAAGGGTTTTTTCAAGAGCTGAAATTAAAAGTGGAGAAAGTTTTTCCATTCCTGCTGTTGAGATTTGACAAGACAAAACATCGCCAAAACGGTCAACAATAAGTCCGGGTAAAAAATCGGCCTCAGAGTGAATTAGTCGATAAAAAGGTTTGTCATAAAATTTTTCGCGCAGGTTTTTTGCTGCTAAAATTTTTTGAATAAAAAAATCTTCATCTATTTTTTGACTTAAATCATAAGTTAAAATTCGCGCTGCAATCAGGCAGTGTGGGTTGAAATAGGCGAGGGCGAAATCATCGTCTTTATTGATTTGCACCGTGATTAAAGAGCCTTTTTCAATGTTTTTTAATGCAGAGAAGTTTTCAATTTCATTAGAAAAAATCCAAGGATGCCCTTTGACAATTCTGAGTTCGTGATGGCGCTTGATGCGAAGTTTTGTGTTGGAGATTTTCATTTAAGAGTTGTTGATTTGTGGAGGGAGTTCGTAGCAGATGTCTGCGTTTTTAAAGGCTTGGAATTTGTTACCCATTTTACTTTATTACTCGATCATAAATTAAGGGCGATAAAGCAAAATGGGTAACAAAGGTATTTCTAAAGACTAAAAGTCATGGTTAATAGGTGTGATTTTTTTCTTTGCAAAAGACCTTTAAACAATTCTTCATAATCATCTGGAATAGCTTTGTGCAAAGATCCGCGAGCAACCGCATTTTCAATATAGGTTGCGGCATTTCTATGGCGATCAAAAATTTCTAAAGTGAATTTTTGATCAATAAAAGTTAGTGGTTTTAAAGCTGAGGCCAAGCAAGCATCAACCAATGAAAATTTGTCACCATCAAAATAAGGATTAAATTTTAGATGTTTATCAATGGCTGCAATGCGCAAAACAGTTTCGGCTTTTTTTTCATCAAACTCTTTTTGATTTTGTGAAAAAACCATTCCGAAAGTGTTTGATAAAATTCCGGTGCTAACCTCCATCCAAGCGCGGTGCCAGGCTTTATCTAGAATATCTTTTGGATGAAGAGGATTTTCAGGAAAGGCATCTTCCAAATATTCACAAATGGCAATTGATTCAAAAAGCACCTTTTCACCAACGTAAAGAATAGGAACTTTTTCAAGGGGAGAATCTTTCGTAAACCATTCGGGCTTTTCAGCGAGACTTATTTCCTCTTTTTCGTAAGGAATGTTTTTTTCAATCAAAACCATTTCAATGCGATGTCCATAAGGAGAGAGTTTTGAGGTAACTAATTTGATTTTGTCGGTCATGTTTTTTGGAAATTGGATTGGTCCTCTTTGGAAAAGAGGGTGGCATCGCCGAAGGCGATGACGGGTGATTTAAGCGCAGCGTGGTTTTGGAGTTTTATTTAAGAAAATCCTCCGGCGCTACGCGTCACCTCCTTTTTCAAAGGAGGTCGGAATTAGTAAATCGGAAACTCTTTGCAAAGCGTTGCAACTTCAGCTTTCACTCTAGTTTCAAGTTCGCGATTTCCTTCTTCGCCATTTTTAGTAAATCCTTCCAAAACATCGCAAATCATGGTTCCGATTTTCTCGAACTCTTTTTCCTTGAAGCCACGAGTAGTTCCGGCAGAAGTTCCAAAGCGAAGACCGGAAGTTACGAAAGGTGAGCGAGGGTCATTTGGAATTGCGTTTTTATTACAAGTTAAACCAGCGCGTTCCAAAACTTTTTCCGCCTCTTTTCCGGTTAAAGTTTCAAGTGGAGTTAGATCAACAACCATCAAATGACAATCAGTTCCGCCAGTGGTAATTTTTAAACCGCGCTTAACCAAAACTTCTGCCAAAACTTTGGCATTTGCCACAACTTGTTTAGCGTAAGTTTTAAATTCGGGGCGCAAAGCTTCAGCAAAAGCCACAGCTTTTGCGGCAATCACATGCATCAAAGGTCCGCCTTGCAATCCAGGGAAAACGGCGGAATTAATTTTTTTAGCTAATTCTTCGTTATTAGTTAAAATCACGCCGCCGCGAGGTCCACGTAAGGTTTTGTGAGTTGTTGAAGTGACAATGTCAGCCACGCCAACTGGAGATGGATAAATTCCGGCGGCAACAAGACCAGCAACGTGAGCCATGTCGACCATTAGCAAAGCGCCAACTTCATCGGCAATTTTTCTAAAACGTGACCAATCAACAATGCGCGGATAAGAAGAAATTCCGGCAATGATTAATTTTGGCTTGTGTTCGCGAGCTAGAGCTTCCATTTGATCATAGTCGATTAAGCCGTCATCTAAACGAATTCCGTATTGCACAGATTTAAACCACATTCCAGAAATTGTGCGTTGTGCGCCGTGAGTTAAATGTCCGCCAGCAGCAAGAGACATTCCAAGAATTGTGTCGCCAGGTTGAAGTAGCGCTAAATAAACTGACAAGTTTGCAGAAGCGCCAGAGTGAGGTTGAACGTTGGCAAATTTAGCTCCAAAAAGTTGACATAAGCGATCAATCGCTGCTTGCTCAACTTCGTCAGAAAATTCACATCCGCCGTAATAACGTTTTGCCGGATAGCCTTCGGCGTATTTATTGGTAAATACTGAGCCTTGAGCTTCAAGAACTGCGCGGCTGACAATATTTTCAGAGGCAATTAATTCGATTTGATATTTCTGACGATCAGTTTCTTTTTGAATTGAGTTGAAAATTTCATTGTCAGAATTTTTTAAGTCAGATGTGAAAAAAGTCATAATTGATTTGTAGTTTGAGGTTACTTTTGTTGCAGCTAGACCACGTCATGAAGACGAGGTGACAAAATCTTATTCCGTCACCTCGTCTTCATGAAGTGGTCTAGAAATAAATATCTAAAGACCGAATTTATTAAAACTAACTCGTTCTTCAATTCCGTTTAATAAGCTATTTGAAAGGTTGGACTTTTCTGAGAAGAAACTTTTTAGCAACCCTTTTTTTGCCGAGATTTGAATGATATCAACTTTGTCGCCAAATTTTTCTTTCATTTTTTTACGCATGTCGCAAATGCCGTCAATTAATCCAAGTTCAGCTGACTTTTTCCCTGACCAAAAAGCGCCTGTAAAAAGTTTTTCTTCGGATTCTTTTAATTTTGTGCTGCGGCGTGAGCTCACCAAATCTTTAAATCCTTCAAAAATATCGCGTTGGCAATCTTTTAGAATTTCAATATTTTCTTCTTGCTCGGGCATGAATGGATCAAGAATTGCTTTGTTTTTTCCTTCAGTATAAATGCGCCTTTCAACACCAAGTTTTTTGATTGTTTCAACAAAACCAAAGCCAGAAAAAATTACTCCAATTGAGCCAATTATTGAAGAATGATGAGCGTAAATTTCATCACCCGCCAAAAGAAGCCAATAGCCACCAGAAGCTGCAACATCTTGAGCAAAAGTGTAAACTGGAATTTTCTTTTCTTCAGAAAGTTCGCGAATGTAGTTATAAATTAGTTCTGATTGAACTGGAGATCCACCGGGAGAGTTTACAGTAATTGCAACCGCTTTAATGTTTTTAGCTTCGAAAGCTCTTTTTAAAAGCGGGGCAAGATTTTCAAAATTTAGCGCCGAAGAAAGTTTTGAATCTTGACCAATAACGCCGCGCAAATTTACACAGGCAACTTTTGGATTATTTTTACAGCCGCAAAGTTTTTTTAAAAACTTGATTGGGCATTTAGATTTAGGCATCGGGTATTTGTTCGTTTAAATGTTTGTTAAAAATCGAGAAATTTTCTGCCTTAAATTCTCCTTTAAAGATTTTTCTGGCGTAATTTGCGCAGCAAAAAAGCAGAAAAAACGACAAAATAAAAGCTAAAGAGAGCCAAAGACTACTTGGTCCAAAAGCTTTCATCAAAGCTCCGGTTGTAAATAATCCGCAAATATTTCCAATTAGACTAAACCTTGCAAAAGCACTGTTTACTGCAAGGCGTTGAGTTGATTTGTATTTTTCGTTAATCAGCAAAACGGCAGGAAGTTTTACTCCAGCAAGTGCACCAAAAAGCAAAAATAAAAGAATAGGAATTGCGTCATGATTTTGATTTATGAATAAGGCGTGAGCGCAAATCAAAGCTAGAGTTGCGGATGTTATCATCATAAATCTGCGATTGAGAATATTCGCTAAATATCCGAGAGGAATGTAAAAAATAGTGCCGAAAAGCAAAACAGAAAGAAGCAGGGAAGCTTCGTCTTTTAGCATGCCAATTTTTATTCCATAAATAATCAAAAACGCGCTGGAAGAAGACATTGCGTAGCTTACGCAAAAAGCCGCAAACATAATTTTTGGCGAGTTTTTAATGTAGCGCCAAACAGTAATTGATTTTTCTTCGCGCACGGTGGCGTCAACTTTTCTAAGTCTTTCTAGCGGTGCGATCGAAATTAAAAAAAACAAACTCGCGAGTAAAAAAGAAAAAATGCTGTCGTGAGTTTTAAAAAGACTTAGAACAATCGGTCCAAGAGCATTTCCAATGGCAACTAACATTGTGCCAAAAGAAATTACCATGGCGCGAATATGCGTTGGAGCCAAATCAATCATGATTGTATTTCGTGTGACGCCGCAGATAAAAAACGAAGTTCCGATGCAGAAAATTAAGATGAGCCAAACGAAATAGCCAAAATACCAGTAAAGCAAAATTGAGCAAATTGCCGAAAGAATTGAGCCAAAATAAACGCTGTTAATCATGCCCGCCTTGCGCCCCATTGATGGCAAAAAGCGCGAGAAAATAACTCCAGCGCCAATTTGCGTGACGGTTGAAATTGACATTAAAATTTCATTTTTAACGTGAGCTTCAAGTTTGAGAGCAATCATTACCATCAATATTCCATAGCCGATTGCTGAGAAAAAAATTGCTGTAAAAATTGCGGCAAAATCTTTTATCAATCCAGCAGTCCAACAAAACTCGTGATCGTCAGGAATTTTCTTTAACGAAAGCGGAGAAAACCCGCCGCCGTGAGCATCGTGAGAGCGAGTTGTTGGTTCATGTCGAAAATGAAAAGAAAACATTAATTATTATTTTCTAACATCAGTTAAATGCCCAGCAACTGCCGCCGCCGCCGCCATGGCTGGGCTTAAAAGGTGAGTGCGTCCACCGCGACCTTGACGACCTTCGAAGTTGCGGTTTGAAGTTGAAGCGCAGCGTTCGCCAAATTCTAATTTATCAGAATTCATTGCCAAACACATTGAACAACCGGGTTCGCGCCATTCAAAACCAGCAGCTTTGAAAATTTCATGCAAACCTTCCATTTCAGCTTGTTCTTTAACCAAGCCAGATCCGGGAACTGCCATTGCTAATTTAATGTTTTTGGCAATTTTTTTGCCTTTTAAAATTTCGGCAGCAGCGCGAAAATCTTCAATGCGTCCGTTGGTGCAAGATCCGATAAAAACTTTGTCGATAGAAATTTCTTCAAGCGGAGTTCCTGCTTTTAGACCCATGTAATCCAAAGATCTTTTTACCGCTTCTTGTTTGCCTTTGTCAGCAAAGCTTTCTGGAGACGGAACCTTATCGGTGATTGGTAAAGCATCTTCAGGGCTAGTTCCCCAAGTGACTTGTGGCGCAATTTCAGCAGCATTTAAGTGAAGTTCTTTGTCATATTTTGCATCAGAATCTGAAGTTAAAGATTGCCAATATTTAACAGCTTTTTCCCAATTTTCATCTTTTGGTGCCATTGGGCGACCTTTTAAATAAGCGTAAGTTGTTTCATCGGGAGCGATCAAACCAGCGCGCGCACCAGCCTCAATTGACATGTTGCAAACAGTCATGCGTCCTTCCATGGAAAGTGATTTTATGGCTTCGCCTGCATATTCAATCACGCAACCAGTTGCGCCAGCTGTGCCGATTTTTCCAATTACTGCTAAAGTAATGTCTTTTGCCGTCACGCCTTTGCCAAGTTTGCCGTCAACTTTTACTAAAAAGTTTTTAGCGCGGCTTTGAATTAAAGTTTGTGTTGCCAAAACATGTTCAACTTCAGAAGTGCCGATGCCAAAAGCAAGTGCGCCAAATGCGCCATGAGTTGAAGTGTGAGAATCGCCGCAAACAATAACCATTCCGGGTTGAGTTAAGCCTTGTTCTGGACCAACAATGTGAACCACGCCCTGTTTTTTGTCGTCTAAGTCAAAATATTTTATACCAAATTCACGGCAGTTTGCCTCAAGAGTTTCAACTTGGATGCGCGAAGTTTCGTCTTTAATTCCTTTAGTGCCATTTCCGCGATCAGCGGTTGTGGTTGGAACATTGTGATCTGCAACTGCCAAATGAGCTTCAGGGCGGCGCGGTTTTCTGCCAGAAATTCTTAATCCTTCAAAAGCTTGTGGAGAAGTGACTTCGTGAATGAGTTGGCGATCAACATAAATCGCGCTAGAAGAAGTGTCGCTGGTAACTAAATGTAAGTCCCAGATTTTGTCATAAAGAGTTTTTGCCATGTTTTTAATGTAGATTTTGAAGGTAATTTGTGCGGGAAGGCGGCAATGATTTAAAAACCATTCTTAAATTCAATGCTAAAATTTGTTTGACTGTTTTAAGTTGGGGGGATTTTATCCGCCCTAATTTCGATCAAGTTCATTTTTTATTTTAACATTTTTAATTTTATGGCAAGTTTACTAGAAAGTATTGACGAAGTTGGTAATAGTCTGGAACTGAGAAATGAACCGTCTATTGGAAATAACCTGTCTAGTAGCATAGAAGATGTTCAACAAAAAGTTGTTGGTAATTCGGAGCAAGTAGTGGGTGAGGATCAACAAGTAGGGGTTGGGGATCAAGATGATGAGATAAAAAAGAAGTCGCAAGGAGGTTTTCAAGTCTCTATTGAACAAGATCGGCAAGGTGAAGAAGGGCAAAAACAGGGTTTTTGGAATTGGATAAAAAAAATTTTGGGGATAGAAAAACGCGATGGTTACGTTGGAGACTCTTTAAAAGTTTCTCCGTTACCTACAAATGATGATAATAAAGAAGAAGAGCAGAGGGGAGTTCAAAAAACTAGAACCGAAGAAAAAACATCTATGCCTTTAAAATTATCAAACGAGGAAGAGGAAGTGGCGGGTGTTAAGCCAGAGTCGCCCGAAAGAAATAAAGGTGAAGAAGCCAAGAGTACTGGATTAAGTCAGGAAGAAAAAGAAGTTTCAGCCGTAGTTAAGCTTTTAAATGGCATTAAAGATAAAGCCAATGGAGATGAAGGAAAGCAAAAAGAGATGCTAGACAAAGCATCGAAGCTTGTAGCTGACACTAGGGATCCAGATTTAATAAAAGGATGGAATGAGGTTCTTGGTAAGGCTGCAGAACAAAATCCGGAACTTAAAGATATGGCAAATGATTTATCTGGGCAGATAGCTGCAAAAGACCAAGCTAAAGGCGTTGCAGATAATTTAAGTAAAAGCTCAAGCGTTCAAAATGTTGATCAACAACAATCAAATCCAACTCTAGAGAGACTGGCTGCAGATCATCATAATAAATCTCCTGATCAAGGAAGGTAGCCATGGCAAAAGAATCTCTTTGGGACGGTTTTAAGCGCAGACTTGGAAAACTTGGCGAAGAAGCTAAAGGCTGGTTTGATGCCAATTTAAAAGATTTCTTTAAAACAGGAGATTCAAGACCTTTTTGGATGCAGCTTTTGCAATGGGTGACTGGAGGCTTTATTAAAATGGATGCAAAAAGCCTCGAAAAAAACAAAGACGATGTTTGGACTGCGCCAAGAGCCATTTTTGGTGCTGCTGCTGGAATAGGCGCTGTTTTCAGCCATTTTTTTGCAAAAGATGAAGAAGAAGAAAAAAAAGCTAAAGAGGCAACGAAAAAAGCCGATAAAGCGGATCCTAATAAAGTCAAGAAAGAAGAAGTTGAGAAAGAGGTTAAGGCAACAAAAAATCCAGGATCATCTGCAAGTGCAGGAGAGCATGGTTTTGAAAAAATTCCTGGGGTTTCTGATGCTATTAATGATTTAAGATCAGTAACTGCTACTTCACAAGAAACTAAAAAGTCTCATGTGGAAAAATTGAAATCTGGAAGAAGTAAAGAAGTTCCGCAAGCTGCTCTAGATTTATAAGAACCTATTTAATTAACTCACTCTTCTGTTCCGTCTGAATAACCTTAAGAAAAGAATTATATTTAATTTTTATTACAACAAAAACAAATATGACCAGAAAAGCTGTAAATTCTTTAGATGCTATTCTCCAAACCATAGAATTGCACAAAAAATACCTCGCAGAAAATTCTTCATCGCACGCCGAAAACTCTTTATTGATTGATGGATTAACTAATCCGCAAGATACTTACGAAGTAATAGAAAGACTTAAAAATAGCCCAGAAATTAGAAAAATTGATATCGGAAATGATTTTAAAAAAAGTTTGTTAGATGCTTATTTAGAATGCCAAAAAGGTGCATTTACTATGGTTTTTGATAGCAACGATGAAAAAAGCAGGGCTAGAAAATTTAAAGCAAAATTAAAAGATATTGAAGAATTTAACAAATATATTGGCCAAGGTAGAAAAATTGATTTTGAGACAGAGAAAAGGCTTTACAGCGAGCAAAGAAAAGTAGAGGAGAGAGCGCGACGCGCCAATATAATTGGCAGCATAAAAGAATTTACCATGCCCAATGGTGAAGATTTGAGATTTGAGGGATTTTTGACTCCAAAAAACCTTTTTGAGGTTATAAAAGAAGTTAATAAAGCTTTTAGCGATGATTCTTCTCTAGAATTTATCGAGATAGATAGAGATTTTGCTAAGAGCTTAAAATATATAATTCGAAGTCTAGAAAAGAAAATTCAGGATCCCGCTAATAAGGAAGATGCTGAAGAGGTAGAAAGAGATTTAGATGTCGTTCTAAAATTTTCAAAAAAACTTAATTATCACAAGAAAATTTCAGACAATATTGGTAAAGGAGCAAAATCTATTTTTATAGGTAGGACAGATATAAATTTTGATAGAAATGACGAAGTGAGAGAGGTGGTTAGTCTTATCCGTAGCTGTATTACTTCTGAAAGATTAAAAGATATCGTTATAGATAAGAGTTTTCTTGCTGTTATTGAAAAATTAAAAATCTTAAAAAAAGACGATCAATCTGTCCTTAATGATATTAATTTATTTCAGCGAAGAAATTGTAATATTTTTGTAATAGATCAAGATAAGGCGAGTAAATATTCAGATTTTGAGATGCTAAAGGAGGCAAAAGAAGATAGTCTTACTGGTCCTAGAAAATTCTATCATGAAAATTTAGGCAAGGGTCGTAAAGGAGGAGAGCTAGATAGGGATTCTGCTGCCAAGTCGGATAAAACTTTATACTCCTTAAAAAAATCTCCCACAGTATCAATTAAGATGGATAGCGATAAAGTTTTAATAGATAGTTTGAGAGGATTAAATCAAGCCACCAAACATGACACAGTGTTGATAACGAGTAGAATGTTATCTAGAATTGAGGACTTAAAGAGTTCGAATAGACTTGATGAAGAGTCGTCTCGAGTTATCAGAAATTTTATAGATTGTAATCGCAGAGCTTTTTTAATCACCAATGAAGAAGATGTGGAGCTTAGGGATCAAGTTGGAGAATATCGCGATCCTTATGAGAATTTTAAGGTTAATATAGGGGTTGGTCATAAAAAAGCTGAATTTGGGAATATTGTAAGCAGAATTAGAAGCTCTAAAGGAGAAATAATTCTGAATTCTTGTCATGAGGGGGATAATTTTAGTTTTAACAAAGCCGAACTAGTATCAATATTTAGTATATTGCGTGAAAATGAAGAAATTACCAAAACTTATGCCACAAAAGAATTTTATGAGAATTGTGAAAACTCTTTAAGAATTAGAGATGGCGAGCCGCTTGATCAATTCTTGGATAGACATAATGTAGAGCTGCTTGAAAATGACATACAAAGAGATATCAAGGCCGTAGATTGTCCAATAATAACAAACCTTCCATCAAGAGTTGCGGATATAGTTTATGGAGTACAAAAAAAACCGAGCTCAAGAGTACATTATAATCGAATTCAGGGCGAAAATCGTCGTGAGCCAGAACATGAGTCAGCCTGTGGAGATGACGCAGAAAAAGCTTGTGGTGAAATTGCCGAAGGATTGACTGAAATGGGTATGGAATTGGGTAAGGCGGCTGTGGTAGTAGCGGCTGTTCCATTGGCAATTGCAGCTGGTGCAGCTGCCATACCGCTTCTTCCATGTATCATATGTTGTGGTGCTAATGACATGGGTTGTTCTTAAAAATGAATGTAGTGGTTTTTAAAACATTCTGCAAAGCAAATTATAATCTAATTCAAAATTCCCTTTTTAAGAAATGGCAGGACATTCTCAGTTCGCAAATATCAAGCACCGCAAAGGCGCGCAAGATGCTAAAAAAGCTAAGCTTTTTACAAAAATTATTCGTGAAATCACTGTTGCGGCAAAATCTGGTCAGGTAGATCCAAATTTTAACCCGCGTTTGCGTAATGCTTTAATTGAAGCGCGCACCAACAATATGCCAAAAGATCGCATCGACGCAGCGATAAAAAAAGCAACTACTGAGGCTGGTGGTGAGAATTTTGATGAAATTCGTTACGAAGGCTACGCTCCTGCGGGAATTGCTATTATTGTTGAGGCTCTAACCGACAATCGCAACAGAACAGCTTCTGAGGTGCGCAGCATTTTTACTAAATCTGGCGGAGCTTTAGGAGAAACTGGTTCAGTTGGCTTTATGTTTGATCGTGTTGGTGTAATTCAATTTGATGGAAAAGTTGCGGGTGAAGAAGAAATGTTCGAAGCGTCGTTAGAAGCTGGAGCGGAAGAAGTTGAATCTTCCCCTGAGCTTCACGTTGTTATCACAACTCCAGAAAATTTTGCTGCAGTGCGCGATGCTTTAATTGAAAAATTTAAAGATCCGCTTTCAGCAAAACTTGATTGGAAAGCTAAAACAGTGAATGAAATTTCTGATCTTGAGCAAGCGCAAAAGCTCATGAAAATGATTGACCTTCTAGAAGATTGCGATGACGTGCAGGCGGTTACAGGGAACTACTCTTTCTCCAATGAGATTATTGAAAAGTTATAAAATATGAAACATATCGAAATTACCCCAAAGCTAATTAAAGACCATAATTTAACTGAAAGCGAATATCAGAAAGTTCTCGATATTCTTGGTCGCACACCAACCATTACTGAGCTTGGAATTTTCTCAGCAATGTGGTCGGAGCATTGCTCTTACAAATCAACAAAAAAACATTTAAAAACCATGCACACCAAGGCTCCGTGGGTGATTTGTGGCCCGGGTGAAAATGCTGGCGTGATTGATATTGGCGATGGTCAAGCCGTGGTTTTTAAAATGGAAAGTCATAACCACCCTTCATTCATCGAGCCTTATCAAGGCGCCGCAACTGGAGTTGGTGGAATTTTGCGCGACGTTTTTACAATGGGTGCTCGTCCGATCGCCAACCTAAATGCGCTTCGTTTTGGAGACATTAATCACCCAAAAACTAAGCAATTAGTTAATGGTGTAGTTTCTGGAATTGGCGGTTACGGCAATTGTGTTGGCGTTCCAACTGTTGGCGGCGAGGTGACTTTTGACAAAAGCTACAATGGCAACATCATTGTTAATGCAATGACTGTTGGCTTGGCTGATTCTAACAAAATATTTTATTCAGCGGCTTCACAAGTTGGTGCATCAGTTGTTTATGTTGGTTCAAAAACTGGACGCGACGGAATTAACGGCGCAGTTATGGCTTCAGATGAATTTAAAGAGGGCGATGAAGACAAGCGTCCAACCGTTCAAGTTGGCGATCCATTTGCTGAAAAACTTTTGCTGGAGGCCTGCATGGAATTAATGCAATCCGATTGCATTTTATCAATTCAAGACATGGGTGCAGCAGGCTTAACCTCCTCTTCTTTTGAAATGTCCGGAAAAGGCGGCACTGGAATTGAGCTTAATTTAGAAAAAGTTCCACAACGCGAAACCGGCATGAACCCTTATGAAATCATGCTTTCTGAAAGTCAGGAACGTATGCTGATGATTATCAAGCCAGAAAAAGAAGCTTTTGCAAAAGCAATTTTTGAAAAATGGGGATTGGATTTTGCCGTGATTGGAATTGTTACTAATACTGGTCGCGTGGTAATAAAAATGAATGACGAGGTTTACGCCGATATTCCTTCGCTACCTTTGTCAGAAGAAGCTCCGGAATATGACAGACCTTATGTTTAGAGCAAGATTTGCTCTGGCATAATGGCAATTTCGAGTAACTAGGTTTTTTTAGAATTTTCTGCAATTCTGATTTTTTCAACGTATATACCGAAGTAATAATCTTTAAAAAAATTAGAATCGCAAAATATTCTAAAAAACCTGATTTACGCTACAGTACCATAATTTAGAAAATTCTTTATCAGCCAAAATAAAATGGTTTTTAGTTCTAATATTTTTCTTTTTGCCTTTTTGCCTTTTGCGCTATTTTTTTATTTTGCCTTACCAAAAAAATTAGCGACAAAAAATGTTCGTAACTCTTTACTGCTAGCCTTAAGTCTCGTTTTTTATTCATGGGGCGAGCTGCATTATTTGTGGCTTTTGTTGCTTTCAATTGTTGTGAATTATTTTTTTGCTCTGCGCTTAGAAAAAAGTCAAAATATTCTGACAATTTCTATTGCTGTAGCCATTAATATTCTGTTTCTTGGCTACTTCAAATATGCCAATTTTTTAATCGAAAATCTTAACCAGATTTTTGAACTACATCTTGAGAATCAAGAAATTCACCTACCAATCGGAATCTCTTTTTTTACTTTTCACGCCATCTCCTACCTAGTTGATATCTACCGCAAAAAATGTCATGCGCAGAAAAATATTTTTGACTTGGCGCTTTATATTTCATTTTTCCCACAGCTAATTGCTGGACCAATAGTTCGCTACAATGCGATTGAAAAATATCTTGGCGAGCGTCGTCACACTTGGCACTCAGCTGCTGCAGGAATTCGTCGTTTTATTATTGGTTTGGGAAAAAAAGTTATAATTGCCAATCCGCTTGGAGAGTTGGCGGATGCTATTTTTTCTTCGTCAGTTTCTGAGTTAAATCCGGTAATTGCTTGGGTTGGAATTGCCGCATATACTTTGCAAATTTATTTTGATTTCTCTGGCTATTGCGACATGGCAATAGGACTGGCGAGAGTTTTTGGGTTTAAGTTTCCAGAAAATTTCAATTATCCTTACGTTGCGCGTTCAATAAAAGATTTTTGGCGCAGATGGCACATGTCTCTTTCGGCTTGGTTTCGTGACTATGTTTATATTCCCTTAGGTGGAAATCGCGTTTCTTTTTTGCGTCAATATTTTAACTTATTCTTAATATTCTTTCTTTGTGGTTTGTGGCACGGAGCTAGTTGGAATTTTGTGATTTGGGGAATGATTCACGGTGCATTTTTAGTTTTTGAAAGAGTTAAAATTGGCAAAATTTTCCTCGAATTTCTACCGCGCTTTTTGCAGCATTTTTATGTAATTTTTATTGTAATGGTTTCTTGGGTATTTTTCAGAAGTCCCGATCTAACTCACTCTGTTGGATTTTTGAAAATGATGTTTTCGTTTAAAGAATTTTCCTACGTAAATCCAGATATTGCGCGCTTATTAAAATCAAATTTTGTTTTAACTGCAGCGGGATTGGCAATTATTGCATTCTCACCACTGGTTAAAAATATCACGGTTTCTTTGCAAAAAAATAAAATTTTTTCCGCGGCTTTTGATATGTTTTTGATGGCGATTTTTGTTTTTGTGGCAGTAAGGCTTTCGGCTGCAACTCATAATCCGTTTATCTATTTTCAGTTCTAATAAAAACAAAATCTAATGAAGCGTAACAAGCTCTTTATCTTCGCATTTGTTATAATCTTATCTCTGCCGCTCTTTGACAACGTTTTTAATTTTTCGCCAGTGAAAGATTTGTTTGAAAAACGATTGCCTGTTGCGGCTCCAGAAATGCCAAAAAATTTTTTAGAAACCAAAGAATTTCCTAAAAAATTTGATGGTTTTTTTAATGATAATTATGGCTTTCGTAAAAGCTTAATTTCGCTTAATAGCTGGGTGATGGATAATGTTTTTAACGAGTCTCCAGATTCTCGTGCAGTAGCTGGAAAAGAAGGTTGGCTTTATTTTGATAATCATAATTCTTTGCTTGATGCAACTGGAAGCGCTGAAATTTCTGATCAATTAATTGAAGTTGGGGTTCAGTCATTTGCCAATAATTGGAAACAAATGCACGCTAAAAATATCAAATATTTATTGGTGATTGCGCCAGATAAAAGTTCGGCTTACCCAGAATTTTTACCAGATTATATTATTCCAAAATCTCCTCATAGAATTGATAAGTTTTTGACCGTTCTCAAAGAAAAATACCCTGATTTTCCAGTGTTGGATTTGCGTCCAGTGATTCTTAAAGCGAAAAAAAATGAAATTCTTTATCACCAAACCGATACTCACTGGAATAGGCGTGGTGCGCATTATGCTTATGTTGAAATGATGAAAATGTTAAAAATAAAACCTCATTTGCGCGACGAGTTTCTAAATAAAGAAAGCGAAGTGATTGTTGGAGATATTTCTTTAATCATGAATTCGAATTTGGGAAATATAAACTATGATATAGTGGAAAAATCAAATGACTGGATTGGTTATAGAAATCTTGAATATGAAAAACTTTTAAAAAATTTTCATAAGCCACAGGTTTTTGATAATCCAAATAGCCCGAGTTCTGAAAAACTTTTCGCTTACAAAGATTCTTTCTTTGGCGATCTATCAGGATTTGTTTCTGGGCACTTTGAGCGTAGCATTTATATCAATGAATTTCCTTGTGATCTAAACTGGGAAATTCTAAAAAAATACGATCCAGACGTTGTAATTCAGCAGTTCTGGGAGGGTAGGATTGAAATAATTTTCAATCGGTGCAGCAAATAAAGGTGCTGTTGCGTGATCAATTTTTTGTCGAATTTTCCCAGAGTCATAAAATCTTTTAAAAAATGTCTAATCAAATCATAGAAAATCTAAAAACCCTTTTGCAGGTTCCTGATCTAGCTTCCAAGAAGTGGATTTATGAGCAATACGACTCTCAGGTTATGAATGACACAATTCAAACTCGCGGCGATGCTGCCATTGTTCGCGTTCATAACACTAAAAAAGCTTTGGCAATTTCCACTGACTGCACTCCGCGCTATGTTGAAGCTGATGCTTTTGAAGGAGCTAAACAAGCGGTTGCGGAAACATATAGAAATATTTCAGCCGTTGGCGGAAAGCCGCTTGCAATTACAAATTGTCTTAATTTTGGCAATCCGCAAAAGCCTGAAATTATGGGGCAAATTGTTCGTGCAATTCAAGGAATTACAGAGGCTTCAAAAGTTTTGGATTATCCAGTGGTTTCAGGAAATGTTTCTCTCTACAACGAAACTGATGGTAAGGCAATTCAACCAACTCCAGCAATTGGAGGAGTTGGTTTGCTCAAAGATTTTCAAAAAAGATGTGACTTAAGTTTTAAAATGCCAGGCGAAGAAATTTTTGTTATTGGTAAAAATGAAGGTCACATGAATTGCTCTTTGTTTGAGCGTGAAATTTTAAAAACCGAAAGCAAAACTAATCCACCAAAAGTTGATTTGCTGGAAGAAAAAAAGAACTCTGAATTTGTGCGCGATCTAATCGAGTGCGCTAGTATTCATGCGTGTCACGATGTTTCCGATGGTGGAATTCTAGTGGCATTATTTGAAATGAGTTCTGAAAAAATTGGATGCAATGTTGTTTTAGATGGAATTTCAATTGATGTTGAAAAATTTCTTTTTGGTGAGGATCAGTCGCGTTACATTGTGGCGATTGATTCCGTGATGGTTTCTGACTTCAAGAAAAAAGCTGAAAAAAAAGGAGTTTCGGTTCTAAAAATTGGCAACACTATAAGGGACAAAATTCGTGTTGAGAATGCAGAAGTAGAAATTCGTGAGCTTAAAAAAATCAATGAAATGGTTTTTGAAAAGAAGTTTTCTTAAGCGGCTTTTTGGAGCGTTAAGAATTTATCTAAGAACCGTCCCAAGTCTCTTTAACCCCATATTTTGCTAATTTTTTGACAAAATCTGTGATTAAAAAACACTCGGGACTGGCTCTAATTCGCATTCCTGAATATTTAAGCATAATACTCCCGCTTTTGTGGAGATCTGAAGTAAATTAAACAGCCCCAATGTTAACAAAAACATTTCGATACGCCGCGCTTGCTCTTAAGGTTTTAGAAAGGGTTTTGGGTTCTAATTTTTCTGTAACTGGAATAGAAAAATTACCTAAAAAGCCAGTGATGTTTGTTGCCAATCATTTTACCCGCGCAGAAACTTTTTTTGTTCCTTATTTAATTTATAAAAACACCGGAAGACAAGTTAGATGTTTGGCAGATTCAAGTCTTTATCACGGGGCTTTGGGGCGATTTTTAGAATCGGTTGGAACCATTTCCACAAGGCATAAAAATCGCGACAATATTATTTTAAAAGATTTGATAACCGGTGCCTATGACTGGATGATTTACCCTGAAGGAAGCATGATTAAGAGTAAAAAAATTCATTCAGATAAAGGCTTTATAAATCATACTCCGGATCGCATTGGACCTGTGCGAACCGGTTCTGCAGTTTTGGCTTTAAAGTCACAAATTTATCGTAACAACATCGTTGAATCTTTTAAAAAAAATAAAGCGGAAGCCCTAGGTGAATTCGAGAAAAATTTAGGCGTTACATATTCTGAATCTTTGGAGAGTATAAATACCCAGATTGTTCCTTTGAACATAACTTATTATCCACTACGTCCAGGCAATAACAAAATTCAGCAGCTAGTGGCACGTTTGGTAAAAAAAATTCCAAAACAAATTGCGGAAGAGCTAGAAATTGAGGGAAACCTTCTGCTAGGAGCTGAAATCAACATTAACTTTGGTGATCCAATTAATGTTGGAGATTATATCAAATCAACCCAAGCATTGATTTCTCAACTGCCAATTATTCAAGATGAAACTAAAACAAATCTGATATTGCGCTATTTTAAATCGCGATTGACCAATGATTTTATGTCTAAAATTTATTCCGACATACAGGTCAACCTTGATCATATTTTTGCTGCTGCTTTAAAATTTTTTGATGAAAAAGAAATTGAAATAGGTCGTTTAAAGCGCGTTATTTATCTCTCTGGCGTTATGATTGAGCGTTCCGGTAAATACCGCTATAATCACAGTATAGTTGAGGAAAATTTGGTGAAAATGTTCTTTGATGAAGCTGATCATGATTTTGACAACGTATTTGAGTTGGCAAAAAAACAGAGAATAATTTCCGAAACGACTTGCGATAGATTTGAAATCAATAAGGAAATTTTAAACAAGGAATATGATTTTCATGAAATAAGGCGCGAGAACTCTCTTCAAGTTGTAGTTAATGAGTTTTTGTTGCTCGATACAGCTAGTGCGATTGTAAAAAGAAATGTAAAAATTAGCGATGAAGAGCTTCGTAAAAAAGTTTTTGATGAAATATATAAACGCGATTTAAACATTTTTTCCGAAGATTATAAAAATTATTTTGATGAAAAATTCTCTAAAGAAAAAACAGTTGGCTCTCCATTTTTTTTAGACTCTAGAGCAAAAGTATCTTCGCAAGTTCGCGGTGTAGGTGTTTTGGTTTCTCATGGCTATAAATCGGCTCCAAAAGAGATTGAAGATTTGTCAAAATTTCTTAATGGTTTCGGTTTTAAGGTTTACGCATCAAGACTTAAAGGACACGGCACGGCTCCAATTAATTTAAAAGATGTGACGTGGCAAGAATGGTATTTAAGCATGCAGCGCGGATATGCGGCGTTAAATAATGTTTGTAATAAAATAGTTATAGTTGGGTTTTCTACTGGAGGTTTATTAGGAATTTTATCAGCATCTCGAAAGGCGCGTAATTCAAAAAAATTGACAGCGATTGTTTCAATTAATTCAGCCTTAAAGCTTATGGATATTAAGGCAAGAATGGTTCCCGGAATAAATATTTGGAATGATATTTTAACAAAACTTCACATCGAGAAAGGACATTTTGAATATGTTGATGACGAGCCAGAAAATCCAGACATCAATTACAGCAGAAATTATTTAAAAGGAGTTGAGCAGCTTGAAAAATTAATGACGGTTTGTGAAAAAAATCTTCAAGCGGTTTCTGTAGATGCTTTGATAATTCAGGCAGCCAAAGATCCGATAGTAAATCCGATTAGCGGTAAAATTATTTACGACAAAATAAGTTCGTCGAATAAGTTTTTATCGGAGATGAATTTTTCAAATCATGTGGTTGTAAATGGAGTTGGAAAAGAAGAGGTTTTTGAAGAGATTAGAAAATTTCTTTCCACAATAAAATTGATTTAAGATTAAGATTTGTTCTTTAAATCTTAAGTCTGCTTTAATGTTTTTGGCGAAAAAACTCAAGGTTGCAGGGCGGTTAAAATCCAAAACTCTTTATAAATGAAATCAAAATTCACAAAAAAGCCAGAGCAGGAAATTGAAGATGATGATGTTGATATAGATTCTGGCGGTCCCTCGATTGCTTCGGCAAAAAAAAGCAAAATCGCAGTTATTGCAGCTTCATCAATTTTGATAACCGTTGTTTTGTATTTTTTGTTTTTTAAAGGAGGCTCAAAAAAAGAAGAGTTGGTTGAAGTTGAGCCACCTAAACCTGCGGCAATATCTCAGAGCGAAGATGGAAAATCTCCTTTTGAAATCGATATAAAAGAAAGTCCGCAAGAAGATCAAGATGCTGTAGTGAAGCCTTTGGTGCCAGAAGTTCCAACTCTTCCTGAATTGCCACAAGGGTCAGTTTCTCAAGATTTATTGCCTTTGCCTTCAGAAGAAATTCCGGCTGCACCAATTGCAATAACCGATCCATCTAATCCAGCAACATTAACGCAAAATCAGAAGCCGGCAGAGCAAATTTTGCCATCTTCTCAAGCTGTTGCGGAGCCTCCTAAAGAGCTTGATCCGCGCTACGCTCCAATAATTGTTTTTGGAGGATCTGCTCAGGGAGCTCCAGCTCGCGGAGTGGGTTACGAGAATAACATTGTAAATTTAAACCAAGATCCAATTACCGCTTTACCAGAAACTCAGCCAGGAGTTTCGGCCACATATATCAAGGACAGAGCCCATACTATTGCTCAGGGTAAATTGCTAACAGCTGTTTTGGAAACCGCTATAAATACCGAGTTGCCAGGTTCGGTGAGAGCGATAGTAAGTCGTGACGTTTACGGAGAGGCGGGAAACGATGTTTTAATTCCAAGGGGATCAAGATTATACGGATCTTATTCAAGTAAAGTGGTTCAGGGTCAGGGCAGAGTTGAAATTGCCTGGTCTCGTTTGATTAGACCTGATGGAGTTGATTTAGCGATAAGATTTAATGCCTCAGATCAATTTGGTAGATCGGGTATTGGTGGTGAAATTGATAATAAATATGGCTCTATAATCGCCAGCTCAATGTTAACAAGTATTCTAGCGGTTGGTGGTGTGGCGGCGGCGCAGAAACTTTTAACTAATAATGCTAATACAACAACTACAACAAACCCAACTCAAGGAACAACTACAACGACAGGAAGTGCAACTAACCAAGCGATTTACGACGTAAGTAAAACCATCGTTGATACAGTCGGTCAAGTTATTGGAAACACAATCAATGTAAGCCCTGTTATTCGCGTTCCTCAAGGAACTAGAATAACTGTTATTGTTAACTCGGATATTGTTGTGCCATCTCAAAAAAATCGTTAATATGACCGCCAGAACTATAAATCTTCATTTAATATCTGACTCTACCGGAGAAACTTTGGTTTCTGTTTCTCGCGCTGTTTTATCGCAATTTGAGGGGGTTGAATCAAACGACTTTATCTGGTCTTTGGTACGAAATAGATTAGAACTAGAAAAGGTTATGGAATCTGTTTCTAAGCAGCCTGGAATTGTTATGTACACAATTATAAATGATGATTTGATCGAGCCTCTAAAGCGTAAATGCTACGAACTTAATGTTCCTTGTATTCCAGTTTTATCTCACATTATTGGTGAATTTTCTAACTATCTTGGTATGCACATTAGCCATACAGTTGGTCGTCAACATTTATTGGATAGTGAATATTTTTCACGAGTAGAGGCAATCAGCTACACCCTTACTCATGATGACGGGCAATCTAGCTGGGATCTTTTTGATTCTGACATTATAATTATTGGCGTATCTCGAACCTCAAAATCTCCTACCTCTGTTTATTTATCTTGTCGCGGACATAAAACGGCAAATATTCCTTTTGTATCTATCGAAACAATTCCGCAGTCACTATATGACGTAAAAAAACCTTTGATAGTTGGGCTGACAATTAATCCAGAAAAACTGGTGCAAATAAGGCAGACGCGCCTAACTTCTTTAGGTCAAGAAGTCACGAGTGATTATGTTGATATAGAGTCAATCAAGAATGAAATAGCGGAGTCCCGCAAATTATTTGCTAAATTGGGTTGTCCAATTATCGATGTAACTAAAAGGTCGGTTGAAGAAACATCTGCCAAAATTATTCAGCTACTACAAGAAAAAAAAATCAGAGAAAAAACTAACTAAAGACAGTAACAGACATGAATAAGCGTAATATTTTGATTGTTGATGACGAGCCTACACAATGCAAGGTTCTTACAAGATTTATTAATGGCATGGGTCACAATCCAATTACCATGATGAGTGGAATGGAGGTTGTAGATTTTTTCATGAATAAAAAAGTTGTGAAGGGCGTTTCGTGTCACGACATAGACGTTATGTTGCTTGATCTTTCAATGCCTGATCTTGATGGTTTAACGGTTTTAAAGCAGATTGCTCCAATAAAAGGCGACTTACAAATCATAGTTTTAACCGCCAGTCAAGATGTTAACCTTGTGGTTACGGCAATTAATTATTGTGCAATAGACTATATTGTTAAAGGAGAGAGAGATATATTCGCTCGCGTTACCGCTTCAATTAACAATGCAATTGAGAAAAAAAATCTGAAATATCAGGTTTCTCACCTGGCTCGAAAAAGCAAAGATAAGGTCGCATTTTCTGACGTTATTGGTCAAAGCGAAGCTCTGATAAGTTCGATAAATTTAGCAAAAAAAGTAGTTAACTCAACTATTCCGGTTTTAATCGAGGGTCCAAATGGTTCAGGAAAAGAGCTTTTGGCAAGAGCAATACACGGCTCAAGCTCAAGATCTGGAAAGCCATTTATTGTTGTTGAATGCGACATTATTAAAAATGAAGAAGATCTATTTGGGTCTGATAAAGCTGTTGCAGATGGTTCGGTGAAAAATATTGGAAAAATTCGAGAAGCAAATAACGGCACAATATTTTTTGAAAAAGTTGATATGCTGCGCCACGATTTGCAGTCGAAGCTTCTGCGCTTCATTCAAGATGGAGAAATCATATTACCAAATCGCGATCCAATTAAGATTAATATTAAAATTATTTCTTCAACTGTGCGCGATTTGAAGAAGCAGGTAATTGCAAAAAAATTTCGCGAAGATTTGCAATATAGAATATCTGCTTTCCCAATTTCCATGCCGTCTCTCAGAGAGCGCGGAGAGGAAGATATAAAATCTCTTGCTGAGAATTTTTGTCGCGATTTCAGCATTAACGAAAATAAAAAAATCAAATCGATCAGCAGCGATGCTCTGTATTTACTCTATAACTACGAATGGGAAGATAATGTGCGTCAGTTGAGAAACTCAATTTTCCGTGCTGTTGTTTTGTGTGACGGCGACACCTTGAGGCCGGAGCACTTCCCGCAACTTCTGAATAAAGAAAATAATAATATTACTAAAGCCAAAGCCGTTATCAAAAAAAGCTCTGATGTAAATAGTGAGTTAGTGGATATTTTTGACGATGAAGGAAAATGTAAAACTATGGATGCAATTGAAGAAGAGGTTATCCGTAGAATTGTCGATATTCACAATGGCAATATGTCTGAAGTTGCAAAGCAGCTTGAAATCGGTAGATCAACAATTTACCGCAAACTAAAACTTTTAAACGAAGGTACTGAGGATGAGAAAAGTTAAAACTGCAGTTTTTCCAGTTGGTGGCTTGGGAACCCGCTTTCTTCCGGCAACAAAATCTATGCCAAAGGAAATGCTGCCAATTGCTAACAAACCAATCATTCAGTATGCCTTTGAAGAGGCGAGGGATGCTGGAATTGAGAAATTTATTTTTGTTACAGGGCGCAATAAAAATGCCATTAATAACCATTTCGATCACGCTTACGAACTTGAATCAAAGCTAGATGAAAAAAATAAATCTCAAGAATTAACGCAAGTGATGGGTTGGCTTCCTGAGGCTGGACAAATGGCTTTTGTTCGCCAGCAAAAACCTCTCGGATTAGGTCATGCTATTTGGTGTGCTAGAAATTTTATTGCCAAAGATGAGGCTTTTGTAGTGATTTTGGCAGATGAAATGATGGAGCAATCTTCAAATCGCAAAAGAAATTTTCTTGGTGAAATGATTGATCTTTATCAAAGCAAAGAAGAAATTTCTTCTATTGTGGCTGTTGGAGAAGTTGATGTTAGCGATACTTCAAAATACGGAATCATTCAAAAAGAAGGTTTAGAAAAAATCATCGACATGGTTGAAAAGCCAAAACCAGAAGTTGCGCCATCAAATTTAGCAATTACCGGTAGATACATTCTTCAGCCTGAAATTTTTGAATATTTATCAAAATTTGAAGTTGGATCAGGTGGAGAAATTCAACTTACTGATGCCATGAAAGCAATGTGCAAAAGGCATCCTTTTTACTACAAAACAATCGACGAACAACGTTTCGATTGTGGCAATGTTTTGGGTTATCTTGAAGCCAACATCGCCTTTGCTTTAAAGAACAAAGCAATTGCCGAAGATGTGAAAAAAATTATTAAAAAATATTTATAATCAAAAATATGAAAACAGCTTTAGTGTTTCCAGGACAAGGTTCGCAATCAGTTGGAATGGGAAAAGATCTATTCGAAAATTTTTCTTCAGCACGTGAAGTTTTTCAAAAAACCGACGAAATTTTAGGTGTAAATCTATCTAAAATAATGTTTGAAGGACCTAGCGAAGAATTAACAAAAACAGAAAACACTCAACCAGCTTTAATGGCTGTTTCTGTTGCTATTGCAACTGTTTTAGAGAAGGAGTTTGGCAAAAAAATCACCGATCTTTGTTCTTTTGTTGCTGGACATTCATTGGGAGAATATTCTGCGCTTTGTGTTGCAAAAGCCATTTCATTGGAAGAAACGGCAAAACTTTTGCAAGTGCGCGGACGCGAAATGGCAAAATGTGGCGAAAAAACATCGGGAGGGATGGCGGCAATTCTGGGGGTTGAAATAGAAGTCGCTGAAAGCATTGCGAGAGAAGCGGCGCAAGGCGATGTGTGTCAAGTTGCTAACGATAACTCTGTAGGACAAGTTGTTATTTCTGGTTCAAAAGTTGCAATTGAGCGCGCTTTAGAAATCGCTAAAGCCAAAGGTGCAAAGCGTGCAATTGCTCTTCCGGTTAGTGGAGCATTTCATTCTGCATTGATGCTTGATGCGCAAACCATAATGAAAAATGCACTAGCTAGTGCCGAAATTAAATCTCCGTTAATTCCAGTTGTTGCAAATGTTACAGCAAATGTTGTGAGTGATCCAAGCGAGATTCGTGATCTTTTAACTAAGCAAATTACAGGCTCAGTTAGATGGCGCGAAACCATGCTGTTCATGGAATCTCAAGGAGTTGAAGAAATTATCGAAATTGGTTCAGGAAAAGTTTTGGCTGGTTTGGTTGGCAGAACTTGCGCCAATATGAAGTCGCGCTCAATCCAAAATTTAGAAGATTTAAAAGCTTTTGTAGCTTAGTTTGGACGACAGAGAAAAAACGTTAATTGAGTTGAGGCTTAAAAGCGGTCTTGACCCAGGCTAAATTAATCTCCTGCAAAAATTATTTCCCTTTTTGTAATGCTCTTATTTTTTCTCTAGCGAGAATAAATTTTCTCTAATTCCTTGTGAACCTTTTAGGCATATTATTTTAAATTTTTTTATTAAACCAATTAAAGCATTGGTCAGATAAGTTTTATTCTTTAGGGAGTTTGGAAGTTGGGGCGCAAGATTTTTCTAACAACCCAATTAAAAAATCAGTTAACGTGAAATGATTTTACCGCACTAGATAGAGCAAGTCGGGAAGCGTATCGGGGCAGGGCTCGATAAGATTAAGAATATCAAAGTTGATGTTTTGATGTAATAACTATGCTAGCAGCAGCTCGCGCTTACCTCAAAATAAATCAGCTTATTTTCTTTGGTTGTTGAAGTGATGAGTTCTGATTTTTGCAGAGCCTGAGAGTAGGTGAGGGAGGCGTTAAAATATTTGCTGTTAAAAATTGTTTTAACCCCAGCGCCGGCCATTCTGCCGGATTCGCCGTTGTATTTTAGTCTGGCGTGGCCGTAGTCGTAGAAGGGTTCTAGAGTGAATTTATTTAGGTGGCTGAGGTTTTTGGTTAAAAAATTTTCCGTTGGTTTTTCTTCAGATTTTTTAGCAAAAAGCGGCGCCAAAATTGAGCCTAAATTTACGTTAAATTTATTTCTGAAGTTGTAGCCGCTGTCTCCCGTGATGTAATTTTCGCGAAAGCCGCGCACCGAATAATAGCCGCCAACTGAAAATTGTTCTGAGCCAAATAAATTGCTTTTGCCAAACTGGCCATCCATCTCGGTTGTAAAGGTGACGGGGGCATTCAACTTCGGAATTGTCATTCGTTTTGAAGCTGAGGCGTAAAGTTTAAAAACCTCAAACTGCGCTTTTGGCGTTGAGGCAGAAAGGTTTTTGAGATCTTGCTTGGCGTTGAGAATTTTCAAACCGCGCGAGTAAGAAGGTTTTAAATAAATATTGGTGCTGTCATTTAAATAAGACGAAATTGCAAAACCAAAATTGGCAATTACCAGCTTTCTTTCAGAAACCTCAATCTTGACTTTGTCTTGGTAGCTAGCGGTTTCTTTGATTGTAAGTGACGAATTGGCAGAAAGCCTGAAGTTGGTGCTATTATTTAAAACCCGATCAATACCAAACTTTTTTTGATTGGAAAAGCCGGTTGATTTTTTTACCGAATTTCCGACCACCGTTCCTAAATATTCACTTTTTGAGTAATCGAAAGAAAAGGTGTTGTAGCCAAAGGGAATGGAAATGCTGCTAGAAAATGACTTGCTGTCTTTAAGGCTGCTGTCGTCTTTGAGGTTTGTGGTGTAGTTCAAATTGATGCTGTCGTTTAAAAAAAGCAGGTTGTCAAAGCTGCCTGAGAAGCTGTTTCTTCTAATTCCGGTAAATTCATTTCCCAAATTATCTTCAGCAATTGCGAGGTGCGCGGGAAATTTTTTGTTGTTTTCAATTGTCACCAAACTTTCGCCATCCGCGCTTCCGGGCGAAATTTTCATCACCGCTGAGTTAGAGGACAGGCGATTAATTTGGTAAAGGCCCTGATTGATGTCGTGCACATTTAAGTTGCCGCCTTCGATATTTCCAAAAGCGGTGAACTCTTGCATTTTTTCGATGAAGCGATCTTGGTTGAGAGAGATTTTCTCAATTTTGCCTTCAATAATTTTTAGCTCCAAAACACCACTTTGCACATTTTGCTTGGGCACCGCAACTTGAGTGGTGACGTGGCCGCGATCTTGGTAATAGCGATTAACTGCGGCAACCACTTCTGACAAAATATCGGCTTCAAAACATTTGCCTCAAAATGGTGCGGTTAGTTTTTTTTGAGCGCGTGCCGAAATTAAATTAGCGTCAATTAGGCGAATTTCGTTAACCAAAAAACACGCGGCAGGTTTGCCCGAAACTTTAAGATTTTGCCGCTGAATTTCTTCCTCGCTTTCTGCCTTTTTTTTACGCTCGCGGTCTTTTTTAATTGCTCGAAACTCGGCAGCCCTTTTTTCTTCTTCGATAATATTTTGCTGGTTGCGCGTGATCCAGTCTTGCTGGTCGAGGGGTGATTGGGCGCGAGATTCAGCGAGAAAAATAAAAAATAATGACGCGGTAAAACAGCAAAAAATCTGCAATGGAGTTAAGATTTTTTGGGATAATTTTTTTGGTGATTTGTTGTGTGTCATGGGTTTTGAGCATAAAAAAGCCTCGCAGAAAAATTTTCCTGCGAGGCGGATAGGAGGTTTTATTGATCTAAAAACCAACCGAATAATTTAAATAAATCATCGCAACTTTTGCGCGGTTTAGCGCTTGAGTTGAGTAAATTACATTGCTGCTGATTCGTTGTGCATCGTCGAGATCGTAGCTTAAGCCGCCTTCAACAAAGCCGGTGGTTTTGCGAATATTTGGCGAAGAAAGTGCGAATGATCCAACTTGTGAAATATTGCCCGCATAGCCATCGACGCGGTTTTTTAGATTATGCTCTAAGCCTGCACCAAAACTGAGCGTCATAGATTTGTTTAAATCAAAACTTGATCTAGCTCCCAAAATTGCGGTGGTAAATTTTTGCTTAACTGACTCGTAAGAAATTGGAAAATCCGCGCCAGAAGTTTCTGTGTAGCCGCTGCGCATAACTTCAGTTTGACGCAAACCTACAAAAGGTTTGATTTGCAATTTTTCTGCAAATTGCGCCACGTAAGAAAGTTCAGCCAAAAGCCCGCTGCTTTTTAATTCGGTACTGCCGGCGCCAGCTTCGGTGTTAGCTAAAATATTGCGTCTAATTGACACTTCCGAGTTGCTGTAGGCGGCAGCCAATCTCAAATTTAAACCAGACTCATCTTGGTTTTGAGAAAAATTAGCAAAAATTCCCATTAAAGGTTGTGAGTTTTGTACGGTAAAATTTTCGGGATCATTACTTGAAAATGCTTGATCAAGCACAAAGCCAGCGCGCAAATTTGGGGTAAAACGGTAAGCAAATTTTAGATTTGTTGCATGCTCTTGCGCGTTGTGCTGATTGACGTTGGAATAGCGATAACCCACAGAAATGCAGGTATTGTTGGCGCCGAACTTATTGCAATCTTGAGTTAGTGAAGATTTTAGTAGTGAGTTTTTTAGGTTAAGTAGCGAGTTCAGCTGGGCACCGTTGTAGTAGAGGCTTGTGTAGGTGTTGTTTACGTCAACAAGGCTCGAGCTGTAGATGAAAGCGTGATAGACGCCAGGAGTGGAAGTTTCGCTGGTGCCGGTAATTATTTTTCCATCGGCGGAAACTCCGTAAGCGTATGAATCATTGCCCCCTAAAGTTCCGAGGTCGGTC
>JACCDN010471224.1_pt1 | contig 28597 bp, 28 predicted proteins | sample 7441691 | NCBI WGS metagenome assembly JACCDN01 (sample SAMN15323439, study PRJNA562643) | freshwater metagenome | isolation source: river surface water | place: USA:Blue River Watershed | collected 2017-08-16 | reverse complement strand
TGACGATGGCCTCATCGAATTTGTCACCGCCAACACGCACCGAACCTTTGTAGACCATGCCGCCAAGCGAGATGATGCCGACCTCGGTGGTGCCGCCACCGATATCAACCACCATAGAACCGGTCGCTTCTGAAACTGGCAAGCCAGCACCAATCGCTGCTGCCATCGGTTCTTCAATCAGAAATACCTGTGATGCGCCGGCGCCGAGGGCCGACTCGCGAATCGCGCGACGCTCAACCTGCGTTGAACCGCAGGGGACGCAGATGATGATGCGCGGTGAAGGCTTGAAGAGCTTGGTGTCATGCACCATGCGAATGAACTGCTTGAGCATTTGCTCAGTGACCGTGAAGTCGGCAATCACGCCGTCTTTCATAGGACGAATGGCTTCGATATTGCCGGGCACCTTGCCCAGCATCTGCTTTGCTTCCTTACCGACCGCCTGGATATTTTTCTTGGCATTCGGCCCACCCTGCTGGCGGATAGCGACGACCGATGGCTCGTCGAGCACGATACCCAGACCACGCACATAAATCAGGGTATTGGCAGTACCGAGGTCAATCGCCAGGTCGTTCGAAAAATAACTACGAAGGAATGCAAACATGAAATCTTGTCCTCAAGCGCCAGAACGGGACACGTCCAGACGAAAAAATTGCTGAGATGGGCCGAAATTGTGCGCCGCACTAAGCGCCGCGGCTGCGGCCATTAACCCGACATTCTACCTTATAATCCTTGCTGAATTGGCCGACAGAAACGCGAAAAATTCGCTGTTCTGCCGCTTTCTTCGGCGAAAACGCATGCGTTGCATTCTTTGCCATTTTTAGAATCATTGACCCTGATACGCCGATCGGCGGCCCCCTTCATGTCCTTGTCCCTCACCGATATTGCGCGCCTGTCCAAATTGGCGCAGCTTGATCTTGATAATCAGCAATCTGCCGATGCGCTCGACAAACTCAACAGCATTTTCGCGCTAGTCGAGCAAATGAAGTCCATCGATACCACTGGCGTCGAACCGCTGTCTCATCCGATTGCTGCTTGGCAGACTGATCTTGCCCTGCGCCTGCGGGATGATGAAGTCAGCGAGAGTGACCAGCGCGACACCTACCAAAAGCCCGCTCCCCTGACCCAAGATGGGCTGTATCTGGTCCCGAAAGTCATCGAATAAGACGGCTTTTGACCCTTTTTGACTGTCGCCCCCACGAACACAGCGCACCATAGCCTCATGCCTACTCAGACACTTAAAGCACTGTCCGCCCAGCTCAAAAGCCGCTCGATCTCGGCAACTGAACTCGCCAGCGACTATTTAGCCCGCATCGCCGCCAGCGATCTGAATGCTTTCATCTGCGTCGATCCTGATCTGACACTGGCGCAAGCAAAGGCAGCGGACGCAAGTATCGCCAGCGGCACTGCCACCGCGTTGACCGGGCTGCCGATTGCACACAAGGATATTTTCGTGACTGAGGGCTGGACGTCGACCGCCGGTTCGAAGATGCTTTCTCACTACAACAGCCCATTTGATGCCACTGTGGTGAAACAGTTCCGCGCGGCAGGCATGGTTAACCTCGGAAAATTGAATTGTGATGAATTCGCCATGGGCTCATCGAATGAAAATTCCTTTTTTGGCGCCGTCAAAAATCCCTGGGATAAAACCGCCGTACCCGGCGGATCTTCCGGCGGCTCAGCCGCGGCGGTCGCGGGTGGCCTTACACCCGCGGCCACCGGCACGGATACCGGTGGCTCGATCCGTCAACCCGCAGCACTCTGTGGCATTACAGGTATCAAGCCGACCTATGGGCGCGTCTCGCGCTACGGGATGATTGCCTTTGCTTCCTCACTGGATCAGGGTGGTCCGATGGCGTGGACTGCTGAAGATTGCGGCCTGCTGCTCAATGCCATGAGCGGTTTTGATCCGCGTGACTCGACATCGATCGAGCGCGAGCCCGAAGATTTCACACGCGATTTGGGTCAGAGCATCAAAGGCCTCAAGATCGGCGTGCCAAAAGAATATTTCGGCGAAGGGCTCGCCAGCGATGTCGAGCAAGCCGTACGCAATGCACTTAAAGAGTACGAGAGGCTGGGCGCAACGCTGGTCGAGATCTCGCTGCCCAAGACGTCGCTCTCTATTCCGGTGTACTACGTGATTGCACCGGCCGAAGCTTCTTCGAATTTATCCCGCTTTGATGGTGTGCGTTATGGGCATCGTGCCAAGGAGTACACGGACCTCAGCGATATGTACCGCAAGACGCGCTCAGAAGGTTTTGGTGATGAAGTCAAGCGCCGCATTCTGATCGGTGCCTACGTACTGTCGCATGGCTATTACGACGCTTACTATCTGCAGGCACAAAAAATTCGTCGTCTGATCGCACAAGATTTTCAGCAGGCATTCACGCAGTGCGATGTGATCATGGGACCAGTCGCACCTACCGTTGCCTGGGATCTGGGATCCAAAGTCAATGACCCGGTCGCCAACTATCTCGCCGATATTTATACCTTGTCCACCAGTCTCGCTGGCTTACCGGGCATGTCTATACCAGTGGGCTTTGGGCAAGGCACAAAAAATGCCCATCGTCCGGTCGGTCTGCAATTGATCGGCAATTATTTCGGCGAAGCGAAACTGCTCAATGTCGCGCATCAGTTTCAACTGGCGACCGACTGGCATCAGCGCCGGCCTGAACAGAACGGCTAGATCGCACAGAACACACAGAATACGCAAAACGCTCAGCAGCCAAAGGACACATCATGCAATGGGAAGTGGTGATCGGGCTTGAAACCCACACGCAGCTCACGACAGCCTCCAAGATTTTCAGTGGCGCACCAATTGCCTTTGGTGCAGCGCCCAACACACAAGCCTGCCCGGTCGATCTTGCCCTGCCAGGCGTACTGCCCGTGTTAAATCGTGGCGCAGTCGAGCGAGCGATTCAGTTCGGTCTGGCAATCGGCGCAACGATTGCACCAAGCTCGGTGTTTGCGCGTAAAAATTATTTTTACCCGGATCTTCCCAAGGGCTATCAAATCAGTCAGTTTGAAATCCCCGTAGTTCAGGGCGGCAGTTTGTCGTTTGTTGTGGAAAAAGACGGTAAAGCAGAAATGAAAACCGTGAACCTGACCCGCGCGCATCTGGAAGAAGATGCCGGCAAGTCCCTGCATGAGGACTACCACGGCATGACCGGTATTGATCTCAACCGCGCCGGCACGCCTCTGCTGGAAATCGTCACTGAGCCCGAGATGCGCAGCGCCGCTGAAGCGGTCGCCTATGCCAAGGCATTGCACGCCTTGGTCATGTGGCTGGGTATCTGCGACGGCAACATGCAAGAAGGCTCGTTCCGCTGTGACGCCAATGTCTCCGTGCGTCCGGTCGGCCAGAAAGAATTCGGTACGCGCTGCGAGATAAAAAATCTCAACTCTTTCCGCTTTCTGGAAGAAGCGATCAACTATGAAGTGCGTCGTCAAATCGAACTGATTGAAGATGGCGGCAACGTCGTGCAAGAAACGCGCTTGTATGATCCGGATAAAAAAGAAACCCGATCAATGCGCAGTAAGGAAGATGCGATGGATTATCGCTACTTCCCTGATCCTGATCTGCCGCCGCTGGTGATCGCGCAAGAATGGATAGCGCGCGTCAAAGCTTCACTACCCGAACTGCCGGGCGCCATGCGCGAGCGTTTTGTCAGGGACTATCAGCTCTCCGAATATGACGCGATGGTGCTCACGCAATCAAAAGCCATGGCAGGTTTCTTTGAAGCGGTTGTCACGGCTGCCGGCAAAGAACAAGCCAAGCCAGCGGCAAACTGGATGATGGGTGATGTGGCATCGACGCTGAATCGCGAAGGCATCGAAATCAGTGACTCACCTGTCAGTGCAGAGCAATTGTCGCTGTTGTTGAAGCGCATTGCGGACGGCACGATCTCCAACAAGATCGCCAAGGAAGTGTTTGCAGCGATGTGGGAAGCCAAGTCCTCATCAGCAGCACTTGCTGACGAGATCATCGAATCTAAAGGACTGAAACAAATCTCCGATACCGGTGCGCTGGAAAAAATCGTCGATGAAGTTCTAGCTGCAAATGCCAAGTCGGTCGAAGAATACCGATCCGGCAAGGAAAAAGCGTTCAACGCGCTCATCGGTCAGGCGATGAAAGCAAGCAAAGGCAAGGCAAATCCGGCGCAGCTGACGGAGTTGTTAAAGCAGAAGCTGGGCTGATTTTTTCAAAAACACCAAGGTATGGTCGCTACTTGACACCAGTGATTTAGGTACGGTCAGGTAGCTCCGTAACGCTGCCGGTACGCCTCAACCGGCCCCTTGAACTGTGCCAGATCAGCGCTCGCGCCCGGACCCGACAGATAAGCGAACAAATCATTCAGGTTCGCAATAGGCAACACCGGCATGCCGAAACTTTGCTCGACTTCCTGTACCGCCGACAGTTGCGACAGCGCGCCTTCGGCACCGCTCTTTTCCATACGGTCCAAGGCAATCAGCACAGCACACGGTGTCGCACCCTGCGCACGGATCATTTCGACTGACTCGCGCACCGAGGTACCGGCCGAGATCACATCGTCGATGATGACCACTCGGCCTTCGAGCTTTGCGCCAACAATCGTACCGCCTTCACCATGATCCTTCGCTTCCTTGCGGTTGTAGGCAAAAGGCACATTGCGGCCCTTGGATGCGAGCGCCACTGCGGTTGCCGAGGCGAGGGTAATGCCCTTGTAGGCCGGCCCGAACAACATGTCGAAACCCACGCCGGAATCCAGCAGTGTTTGCGCATAAAAGTTCGCGAGCGTGCCCAGTCGCTCGCCGTCATTGAATAGGCCGGCATTGAAAAAATATGGCGATAGACGCCCGGCTTTCGTCGTGAATTCGCCGAAGCGCAGTACGCCGGCGTTGACGGAAAATTCGATGAATTGCTGGCGCAGGTTGTTCACTCAATAACCCTGAAAATAGACCGTTGAAATAGGTATTTTACCGTGCGGACGGTGCTTGTCCTGATCGGTTATCCTTGCATTCAAATCGCAAGACTCTTCTCAAGAACTCAACATGAAAATCATCTCGGCCAATCTCAACGGCATACGCTCTGCCGCCAAAAAGAATTTTTTTGAATGGATGCAGAAACAAGATGCAGATTTCGTCTGCGTACAAGAACTCAAGGCTCAGGAAGCCGACATGACAGAAGCCTTCCTCTCGCCCCATGGCTATCACGGCCACTTCCACTACGCCGAGAAGAAAGGCTATTCGGGTACCGGCGTCTATTCACGACACAAACCCGAGTCAGTCACGGCAGGCTTCGGCAACGCAGAGTTCGATGCCGAGGGGCGCTATGCCCAAGTCGATATCGGCAAGCTGTCGGTGATTTCACTCTACTGTCCGTCTGGGTCATCGAGCGATGAACGTCAGCAGGCCAAATTCCGTTTCATGGACGTCTTCATGCCGCATCTGGTCAAGCTGCGAAAGTCAGGTCGCGAAGTGGTGATCTGCGGCGACTGGAATATCGCGCACAAGGAAATCGATCTCAAGAACTGGAAGAGCAATCAAAAAAATTCCGGCTTCCTGCCCGAAGAGCGCGCATGGATGACGGCATTGCTTGATGAAGCGGGCTGGCGCGATGTTTATCGGACCCTACATCCGGACACCACGGGGGAAGCGTACACATGGTGGAGCAATCGCGGGCAAGCTTGGGCAAACAATGTGGGTTGGCGTATCGATTATCACGTTGCCACGCCGGGCATTGCTGCTACGGCCAAGAGCGCGGCTGTGTACAAGGATGAACGGTTTTCAGATCATGCGCCGCTAATCATTGAATATGCGCCAGTTCTTACAGGATAGCCTTCCTGTTTACTGCCAAAATGATTTAGCCAAAAAACCAATAACACACTGCAATCGAAGCCAGCACCCCAGCCAGATCTGCAAACAGCGCGCATCCCACAGCATGTCGCGCGCGTTGAATGCCCACTGAACCGAAATACACCGCCAAGACGTAGAACGTTGTCTCTGTGCTTCCCTGTACAGTCGCAGCCAAGAGCGCAGGGAAACTATCAACACCCTGGGTGTTCATGGTATCGATCAGCATTGCACGAGCAGCACTGCCTGAAAATGGCTTGACCAGTGCGGTAGGCAAGGCGTCGACAAAGCGCGCGTCCCAACCCGCCCAGAGCACAACATCACGAATCACGTTCAACAGGAGATCCAATGCGCCAGAGGCGCGCAAGACACCGACGGCACATAACATCGCCACCAGATAAGGCAGCAGATTTTTTGCGACATCAAAACCTTCGCGCGCACCTTCGATGAAGGCTTCATAGACGGCCACTTTGCGCAGCAAGCCTGCGACCAAAAACAGTAGGATCAACCCAAACAGCAGCGCATTACCGAGCGCGGATGAGAGACTGGCCAGCGCTACCGACGACAGCGTCGATAACAACGTGATGAATCCGCCGAGTAGCAGTGCTGTGCCCAATAGCCAACCCAGCACCACGGGATCACGCCAGCGCAAACGCTGCATAAAAACTACCGCAAAAAATCCGGCGAGCGTAGAGGCGCTTGTCGCCAATAGGATGGGCAGAAAAACCAAGGTGGGATCGGGCGCACCTTGCTGTGCGCGATACATGAAAATCGAGACAGGCAATAGCGTCAGTGATGACGCATTCAGCACCAGAAATAAAATTTGTGCATTGCTGGCGCGCTCCGGTTCAGGGTTGAGCGACTGCAGCTCACGCATCGCTTTCAAGCCTATGGGTGTGGCGGCATTATCGAGACCAAGGGCATTCGCGGTGAAGTTCATCGTGATCAACCCAAGTGCCGGATGACCAGCAGGGACCTCGGGCATCAGCCGCGCAAACAGCGGCGACAAAAAACGAGCAAGACGTTCAACGAGTCCGGCTTTTTCTGCAATCTGCAAAAAGCCCAGCCAGAGCGTGAGCGTGCCGAACAGCAGAATCATCACCTCGACTGACAGCTTGGCCATCGCAAACAAGCTCTCGACCATCGCAGCAAAGACGGCAGGGTCGCCCACCACCAGCCAGCGCCAGAGTGCACTGGCGGCAGCGAGAAAAAAGAAGCTTAGCCAGAGAACATTGAGCATCGTAGCCTTGCGATCATCCGGCTGAGCCGGTCACGCCCTTTGCTTCCTTGGTTTCATTGGCATCGTCCGGCACAACGGGTGCGTTCCATGGTGCGATCTTGGGCAATAGCAGCATCCCAGGCAACGCCAGCGCAAAGCAGATCAGGAAAAACTCAAACCATCCGGTATGGGCGACGATAAAACCGGTGAGCGCATTGAAAAAGGTGCGCGGCACAGCAGCCAAACTGGTGAACAAAGCGAACTGTGTGGCGGTGTAACGCGAATCCGTCGCTGTCGCAATATAGGCAGTGAAGGCTGCCGTGCCCAAGCCGACGGCAAAGGCTTCCATGCCGATTACCAGACCAAGCAAAAACGTATCCGGCGTCACAGTGGCGGCCCCGGGAGCGCTGATACCGGCATAAGCGAGCAAGGCAAAACCCAAAATCGCGACCGCCTGCAGCACACCGAAGATCCACAGTCCGCGATTGACACCGGTTTTCTCCAGCCATACCGCTCCCAGAATGCCTCCGGCAAGACTGGCCCACAAGCCGGCGTTCTTGGCGACCAAGCCAATCTGCGTACGCGAAAAGCCGAGATCCATGTAAAAGGGCGTGGCCAATGCGGTGGCCATGGAATCACCCAGCTTGTACAGAAAAATAAACGCCAAAATCATCGCAGCATGCGACCAGCCGCTACGCTCGATGAATTCTTTGAAAGGCAGCACGACCGCTTCGCGCAGCGTGCGTGGCGGCTCGCCGTAAATGCTGGGCTCGCGTATCAGCAGGGTCGTGAACACGCCGGGCAGCATGAACAGCGCCGTGATTGAAAACACCACTTGCCAGCTGAGGAAATCCGACAGAATCAACGACAGCGAGCCGGGTATCAGGGTCGACATCTTGTACGCATTGACAAACAATGCGGTGCCGGATCCCTGCTCGCGATCGGACAGCATCTCGCGACGATAGGCATCAATGACGATGTCCTGACTGGCCGACAGAAAAGCGACCAGACCCGCAAGAAAAACAATCATCGTCAAATCAGTCGCCGGCGAATAAAAGCCCATGCTGCCTATGGTGGCCAGCAAGGCAAGCTGCGTAAAAAACATCCAGCCGCGCCGCCGACCCAGCAAAGGAAAACGAAAGCGATCCATCAGCGGCGACCAGAGGAATTTCCAGGTGTAGGGAAAGCCGACCAGCGCGAAGAGTCCGATGGCTTTCAGATCAACTTGCTCGGCTTTCAGCCATGCGGAGAGCAAGTTGTAGAGTATGAATAGCGGCAGACCGGAGGTGAAACCGAGCATCACGCAAATCAGCATGTGCCGGGTGAAGTAATGCCGCCAGCCGCGCGCAGGCGCTGGTGCGGCTGCAGAAGATTCCTGATTCATGCGTCGTATTTAAAGGAAAGCGGGGGCGTCCGAGAGGACGGGATCATCGTTTGCGAAGACGAAAAACGGCAAGACTGCCGCGCCAGTTCGGAAGAAAGGTGACTGGCGTTCCATCGTCACGCAGTGCGACGCATTCGAGTACTTCGAGACCGACTTCGTCGGCAAGTTCCTCAAAATCACTAATCGTCGCGCAGCGCAGGTTAGGCGTGTCGTACCATGCATGCGGCAGGCTCTCGGAGACAGGCATACGGCCCGTGAGCAGCGCTACGCGATGCGGCCAGTGTGCAAAATTGGGGAAAGAGACAATCGCCTCGCGGCCTACGCGTGTGATATCTCGCAGTACGCCTTCAACGTTTTTCATCATCTGCAGCGCAGAGAGGCACAAGACCGTATCAAAAGCGTTATCGGCAAACATGGCCAGACCGCCTTCCATATCTTGCTGAATGACAGAGACGCCGCGTTGCACACAGCGTGGGATGTAGGCATCATCGATTTCAACGCCATAACCACTGCAATGCTTGTCAACCTGCAGGTATTCGAGCATGGCACCGTCACCGCAACCCAGATCCAGTACGCGCGATGCAGGCGCCACCCAGTGCGCGATAAAGGCAAGGTCGGCACGCAGGCCGGCAAAGCGCTGGGTAATCATGCGGCCTCTCTTTGCGCAGCAAGCGATTGCGCCGACAATCCCTGCCAAATTCTGTCGTAATAAGAACGAACCACGGCCATATAGCGGGGATCATCGAGCAAAAAGGCATCATGACCATGCGGTGCATCGATTTCGGCATAGGTGACACGTCGATCGTTCTTCACCAGTGCCTGCACGATTTCACGGCTGCGCTCAGGCGCAAATCGCCAATCAGTCATGAAAGAGACCAGCAGAAATTCTGCCTGCGTATTGGCCAAGGCTGAAGAGAGATCGCCATTAAAAGCGCGCGCCGGATCAAAGTAATCCAGTGCCTTGGTAATCAGAAGATAGGTGTTGGCGTCGAAGTACTCGGAAAATTTATCTCCCTGATAGCGCAGATAGGACTCGATCTCGAAATCGATGCCATAGCCGAACTGGTAATCATCACCGCGCAAATCACGACCAAATTTTTCTGCCATGTCGTCGTCGGACAAATAGGTAATGTGGCCGATCATGCGCGCCACGCGCAGGCCGCGCTTGGGCACGACGCCATGCGCATAAAAATCACCATCATGAAAATCCGGATCGGTGAGTATGGCCTGACGCGCGACATCATTGAAGGCGATGTTCTGCGCGCTTAGCTTGGGTGTGGAGGCAATCACCAGACAATGCGCGACACGGGTGGGATACAACATGCTCCAGGCCAGCGCCTGCATGCCACCCAGCGACCCGCCCATCACGGCAGCAAACTGGCGTATGCCCAGCGCATCGGCCAGCCGCGCCTGAGCGTGTACCCAGTCTTCGACGGTCACGACAGGAAAGGAAGCGCCATAGGGTTTTCCAGTGGCTGGATTAGTGTGCATTGGTCCGGTCGAGCCAAAACAGGAACCGGGATTGTTGACGCCGATGACAAAGAACCGATCGGTATCCAGCGCCTTGCCGGGACCGACCATGTTGTCCCACCAGCCGGTACTTTTGGGTTGGCCTTCGTACACCCCGGCTACGTGGTGCGAGGCATTGAGCGCATGACAAACCAGCACGGCATTGGAGGCATCGGCATTGAGCGTGCCGTAGGTTTCATAGACGAGCGTGTAGTCAGACAGCACGGCGCCACTTTGCAGCGGCAGCGGCTGCTTGAAGTGCATGGACTTTGGAGTAACAACGCCTATGGAGTTCATCTGGAACCGAAAATAAAAAAAGCCCGAGAGCATTTGGCTGATCGGGCTGGATTCGGAGAGTCGATTCGAGCTCGCTTTAGCCGTATTTATCAGGGAAAGTCCCTTGCGCCCGCAAGCTAAGGTCAAATCGGCGCATGTACGCAAGGATAACGAAGTCGGGGCTCAGCGTCAAACGCAGTAGCGAGCCTGATGGATTCGGGCGCCTACAACACGCGCAAGCGCTCCACGGCTTCCGCAATCGCTGCCGGCTCATAATTGCGCAGAATTCTCTTGGCATGCGGCTCGAGCAAGGCGATATCGCTGTTGAGAATTTCATGTTTCACCGACAGCAGCTGCGCCGGATGCATGGAAAATTCGCGAAGACCGAGTCCGAGCAGCAGTCGGGTGAGTTTGATATCACCCGCAATCTCGCCGCAGACCGCGACCGGTACGTCCGCTTTGGCTCCGGCAGAAATCGTCATGGCCAGCAGCTGCAGCACGGCCGGATGCAGCGGATTGTAGAGATGCGCAACTTCATGATCGACACGATCAATCGCCAGCGTGTACTGAATCAGGTCGTTGGTGCCTATCGAGAGAAAATCCAATCGTTTGATGAAGAGCGGCAGTGTGAGCGCTGCCGCCGGGATTTCAATCATCGCACCAACTGGTATCTGCGTATCGAATTTCTTTTTTGCGTCACGTAACTGCGCCTTCGCCTGCTCAATGAGTATCAAGGTCTGATCGATTTCGAACGCATGCGCGAGCATGGGAATCAGCAGATTGATGGGCCCATAAGCCGAGGCGCGCAATATCGCACGCAACTGCGTCAGGAACATCTGCGGCTCAGCCAGACAGTAGCGTATGGCGCGCAAGCCGAGGGCGGGATTGAGCGCGGTCTCCTCGTCCTTGTCGAGCGGCTTGTCGGCACCAACATCCAGCGTCCTGATGGTGACAGGCCTGCCCTTCATCGCAACAACGGCCTTGCGATAGGACTCGAACTGCTCATCCTCGGAAGGCAGCTTGGCTGCGTGGCCCGTGCGGCCCATGAATAGAAACTCGGAGCGGAACAATCCGACACCGACCGCGCCGGCATCGAGCGCGCCGCCGCAGTCTTCAGGCAACTCGATATTGGCCAGCAAATGAATGTGCGTGCCATCACGAGTGACGGCGGGCGTCTTGCGCAGCTTGCCGAGTTTTTTACGTTCGCGAATAAGCTGGCTCTGACTCTCGCGATACTGCTCAAGTACGATAGGCGCGGGATCGACGATAACGATACCGGCATCACCGTCGATGATCAGCCAGTCGTCTTCGGCAATCAACGCAGAGGCATTCGCCATGCCGACTGCGGCGGGTATATCGAGGCTGCGGGCAACGATGGCCGTGTGGGAGTTCTGACCGCCAAGATCGGTGACGAAACCAACGAAGGTGCGATCGCGGAATTGCAGCATGTCGGCCGGCGAGATATCGTGCGCAACGATAATCATTTGCGCGCTTGCACCATCGCTCGATACCGGCGCCGGCAGTGGACCGGCACTGCCCGTGAGTCGCTTGAGTATGCGCTCGCCTACTTGCAGGATGTCGTTCTTGCGCTCGCGCAGGTAATCATCCTCGATCTCGTCGAATTGAGCGGACAATTCATCGATCTGCGTCAGCAGCGCCCACTCGGCATTGTAATGCCGGCTGCGAATAATTTTGAGCGGATGTTCGGCAATGATGGGATCAGCCAGAATCAGCGCATGGACATCGATAAAGGCGGCCAGCTCGGAGGGTGCATCCGGTGGCAGATCGCGCCGCACTGTCTGCAACTCCTGATTGACAGCATTGATTGCTTCAGTGAGGCGAGCGACTTCAGCTTCGACTTTTTCTTCCGCAACCAGATAATGCTTGACGTCCCTTGCTGCTGGCCTGAGCAGGTGCGCACGGCCAATCGCAATGCCACGCGATACCGGAATGCCATGCAGAGTAAAGGAAGCCATCAGATCGTCAATTCAAATTAAGTGAGTCACACAAACTTGCGAGTGGATACGTCTATTCACTCTCACCAAAGCGTGCTTCGATTAGCTGTACCAGCGCATCAAAACATGCCTGTTCATCGGGACCATCAGCTTCCAGCGTGACAACCGTGCCCTTGCCGGCCGCCAGCATCATGACTCCCATAATGGATTTTGCATTCACACGGCGCTGATTGCGGGTCATCCAGACCTCACTTTGGTATTTGGCGGCGAGCTGAGTGAGCTTGGCTGACGCGCGCGCATGAAGTCCAAGCTTGTTGATGATTTCGATGTCTCTGCTGATCATAGTCTGATGATGTATTGATTTAATTGGGCGCGAGTCGCACGCGATTATCGACGCGGCATGCACCGCTTTGTCCACCCGCGAGCGCCATTTCTGCGGTGACGTCCAGCGTGTTGTGGCGATATGTGATCGCGCGCAGCAGCATCGGCAGGCTGATACCGGCAATGACTTCAACTTCGCCCGGAACACATAACTGCAGCGTACAGTTCGATGGGGTACCGCCCACCACATCCGTAATCACCAATACACCGGCGCCATCATTAACGCGGGCAATTGCGTCACAGGCAAGACGACGCACTTCTTCAGGATCCTGATCAGCAACTACGTCAACTGCCTCGACCTGAGCGGGCGAACTGCGAAAGACATGCGCGGCAGCTTCAATGAAGGCCTGGCCCAGTGGTGCATGTGTCAAAAGAAGAATACCGACCATTGCCTGCAATGCGATTGTGGGTGCAGCCTGAGCCGCAGTGATCTGAAAATGTTACTCGACTTATGCTGTCAAGATTGCGCTCATTCGCTGGCTTTTTCCAGCGCATCGATGAACAGGCTGGCAACGTTGCAACCCGTTTGCTGCGTGATCTCCTGAAAGCAGGTCGGGCTGGTGACATTGATTTCAGTCAGGTAATTACCAATTACGTCCAATCCTACCAGTAATAATCCCCTCGAATACAGCTCCGGAGCGAGTGCTTCGGCAATTTCCCGCTCGCGATCCGATAAAGGCATGGCAATGCCCGTACCGCCAGCAGCCAGATTGCCGCGCACCTCGCCGGCCTGTGGCACCCGCGCAAGGCAGTAAGGGACAACCTTGCCGCCAATGAGCAAGACGCGCTTGTCGCCGTGAACGATCTCGGGGATATAGCGCTGGGCCATGATGGTACGGGTGCCATCGCCGGTCAGGGTTTCGATGATGGACCCAAGGTTCATGCCATCGCCGCCCACACGGAAAATGCCTGCACCGCCCATGCCATCAAGGGGCTTGAGAATGATGTCGCGATGCTGCTGGTGGAACGCGCGTATCGGCGCAGTTTCACTGGTGACCAGCGTGGGCGCGATAAATTGCGGGAAACCGGTAATCGCTAGCTTTTCGTTGTGGTCGCGAATCGCCTGTGGCCGATTGAATACGCGCGCGCCCTCGGCCTCTGCGCGCTGAAGCAGATAGGTCGCATAAATGTATTGCATGTTGAATGGCGGATCAGTACGCTCAACCACTGCATCAAAGGCACTCAGCGATTGCAGCATCGGCGCCTCGGCGCGGTACCAAGCACCCGTGTCACCGGTGAGATTGACACGCGCCACAGCGGCTTTCACCCCAAACCCGTCAAACATCAAATCTGCATGACTGAACGCATAAATCTCATGCCCGCGCGCTGCAGCCTCCACCATCATCGCGTAGGTGGAATCCTTGGCAATCTTGAAGCTCGATAGCGCGTCTGCCGCGAATGCGATTTTCATGAGGAGCGACTCAGTACTCTTCCGGATTAGGATCGGTTTTTTCAAGTTCTACCGACGCCGCAAGCAAGGCCAGACGCGCGACCACACCGTACATGTAAAAACGATTAGGCGCAGCAGTACCCGGCTTGGCAGCGAGATCCGGTAATGCATGCTGCTGCTCAAAGGCAAGCGGCACAAAATGAGCGCCTGGCGAATTCAGATTTTCATCGATGCCGCGCTCGGCATGCACGCGATAAAAACCGCCCACCACATAACGGTCAACCATGTAAACGACCGGTTCGGCGACCGCATCATTAATGTGCTCGAAGGTATGCACACCTTCCTGGATGATGACGTCGGAGACTTCGACGCCCTCTTTAATGATGGACATCTTGTTGCGCTGCTTGCGATTAAGATCGACAACCTCACTCGCATCGCGCACCGTCATGATGCCCATGCCGTAGGTACCGGCATCGGCTTTGACGATGACGAAAGGTGTCTCCTTGATACCGTATTCCTTGTATTTCTTGCGGATCTTGCCCAGCACGGTATCGACAGTCGTGGCCAGACAATCTTCACCTGTGCGTTCATGGAAGTTGATGCCGGTGCATTTGCCGAAGTACGGATTCAGCATCCACGGATCGATATCAATGAGCTTGCAAAACTTCTTGGCGACCTCGTCGTATGCAGCGAAGTGCTGCGTCTTGCGGCGTATCGCCCAACCCGCATGTAGCGGTGGCAGCAGCGTTTGCTCATGCAGATTTTCGAGAATGGCAGGTATGCCGGAAGACAGATCGTTGTTGAGCAGAATGGTGCAAGGATCGAAATTTTTAAGGCCCAGACGACGACCGTTGTTCGAGCGCTCCAGTGGCTCGAGCGTGATGCTGCTGCCATCGGGCAGCTCAATCGGCGTCGGTGTTTTCACTTCTTCCGACAAACTGCCAAGGCGGACATTCAGCCCGGTCTGACGAAAAATCTGCATCAGCCGCGCGACATTTTGCAGGTAGAAAGTGTTACGCGTATGGCGCTCGGGGATAAGCAGCAGATTTTTTGCATCGGGACAGTATTTGTCGATGGCTGCCATCGCCGCCTGTACTGCCAGTGGCAGCATCTCTGTCGCGAGGTTATTGAAACCACCCGGAAAAAGATTGGTATCGACTGGCGCGAGCTTGAAGCCTGAGTTGCGCAAATCAACTGAGCAATAAAACGGCGGGGTGTGCTCCTGCCATTCAAGGCGGAACCAGCGCTCGATCGCGGGAGTCGCCGCGAGAATTTTCTTCTCGAGCTCGAGCAAAGGGCCGTTGAGAGCCGTGACCAAATGGGGAACCATCGAAAACCTTCCAGGGAATCAGTAAAACCTGCGCAAAACAAGCCGTGCGATACAGGCAGAGACCCAGATTTTAACGGTAATCCGTGGCTATCACTCTGAAATGGTCCAGCTTCAAATCGCAACTTACTGGGCAGATAGGAGCCAAACAGGATATTTGCTGTGCGCCACAAAGAAAAACGCCCCCGTGAGGAGGCGTTTTTTGGCAGAAAAGCAGGCGGAGAGCCACATCCGCCTGTTTATCAGAGGTGGTAAGCCGTCTCGCCGTGGCTCGTGATGTCCAGACCTTCGCGCTCTTCTTCCTCGGGAACACGCAGACCGACGATCATGTCGACCAGCTTGTAAGCGATGAAAGAGACCACTGCAGAGACCACGATGGTGATAATCACACCCTCGATCTGAATGGCCACCTGCGCAGCCGCCGAGAACTCTTCGGGCTTGGCACCACCGGTACCACCCAGACCAGGCGCAGTGAATACGCCCGTCAGGATCGCACCAACGATACCGCCTACACCGTGAACGCCGAACACATCCAGCGAGTCATCGGCACCCAGCATGCGCTTGAGACCACTCACCGCCCACAGGCAGACAAAACCGCAGACAAGGCCAATGGCGATGGCGCCCATAGGGCCCACGGTGCCGCACGCTGGGGTAATGCCAACCAAACCAGCGACCGCACCGGAGGCGGCACCCAGCATCGATGCCTTACCCTTGAAAAGCGCCTCACCCAGACACCATGCAAGCACCGCAGCGGCGGGCGCAAGCAAGGTATTCACGAAAGCCAGCGCAGCACCCGACGTCGCTTCGAGATTGGAGCCAGCATTGAAGCCGAACCAACCCACCCACAGCATGGAGGCACCAACCATGGTCAGCGTCAGGCTGTGCGGTGTCATGGCCTCACGACCGTAGCCAAGTCGCTTGCCCAGCATGTACGCACCCACCAGACCGGCGACACCGGCGTTGATATGCACCACCGTACCGCCCGCAAAATCCAGCGCGCCTTTGCTCAGCAAGTAACCACCTGCACCCCAGACCATATGAGCAATCGGCAGATACGCGAAAGTAAACCACAGGACCGAGAACAGCAGTACCGCAGAAAACTTCATGCGTTCAGCGAAAGAGCCCACGATCAGTGCGCAAGTAATGCCAGCGAACGTAGCCTGAAAAGCGATGAACACAAACTCAGGCAATTTCACCGTCGGTGTGAAGGTGTCAGCCAGCGATGCTGAGTTCACACCCTGCAGGAATAGCTTGGAAAGATTGCCGATGATAGGGCCTTCGCCACCAAACGCCACCGTGTAGCCATAAACCGCCCACAGCACCGAGATCAACGAAAACACCATCATTACCTGCATCAACACGGACAACATGTTTTTGCTTCGAACGAGGCCACCATAAAAAAGAGCCAGACCCGGAATTGCCATCATGATGACCAGCAAAGTGGACACCATCATCCAGGCAACGTCGCCCTTATCGACGATCGGTCCCGGAGCATCAGCTGCCGCGGGTGCGGCCGGGGCATCAGCCGCCGGCGTAGCGTCGGTCGCCGCTACAGCAGCAGGTGCGGCTGCAGCGGGCTCTTCAGCATGAGTAAAAGAGGCGAAACCCAATCCAATCAGGAGCAGGAAAGCGCCCAGCATACGTATGAAACTTGTCTTCATGAGGATCCCCTTACAGTGCTTCTTTACCAGTTTCGCCGGTGCGGATCCGTACGACTTGCTGCAGGTCGTAAACGAAGATCTTGCCGTCACCAATCTTGCCGGTGCGGGCCGCGTTTTCGATCGCTTCAATTGCGCGCTCGACGATTGCATCGTCAACCGCTGCCTCGATTTTGGTCTTTGGCAGGAAGTCGACCACATACTCGGCACCGCGATACAGCTCGGTGTGACCTTTTTGACGCCCGAACCCCTTGACCTCGGTGACGGTGATGCCTTGCACACCGATGGCAGAGAGGGCTTCGCGCACTTCATCGAGCTTGAACGGCTTGATGATGGCAGTGATGAGTTTCATGTCAGCCTCGTTGGGGTTTATCAGAAAGTTTTGGTGAGCGAGACAATGCCTTTGGTGTCGCCGAGGTAGCCAGTGGAGTTGAAGTTCCAGTAACCCGTATCCTGTGCATTGGTCCCGGTCGCTGCGATCGAACCCGACAAACCACTGCCGAAATCCTTGGTCAGCCCGACCTTCCAGTCGGAGTAACTCCAGCCTGGCGCTTCCTTAAACTGGAAACGACCCGCATGCAGATTCAGAGTCAGCCCGTCCATCACTGGAAAATCACCGCTCGCATCAACGTAGTAACTTCCTGCTTTGTTCGAGGTCCAGAACGCATCGCCTGTTGCATAATTAACCTTCAAGTAGACAGGGCCATAGGCGACCTTGCCGTAGACTTCAGTTGTATTAGCGTTTGGCGCTGTGCCAAGCTTATGGTGGGGATAGTAGTAGTAGATCGCTCCAGCGTCGTAGCTAAAGCCAGCGCCGATGTCGCCCTTGATGCCCGCATAAAAATCTTGCTCGTAGGGTACGTTTGCTGTCGTGCTAGCCGTCGCGTCATTGACCCAACTGATCGTGGAAACCCAGGTACCAGCATAAAGTCCCGTTGAAGTATGTGAGTAATCCAAACCGCCGCTGAACGCTGCCCTGTTACGCGACTGCGAGATGCCACGGAACACGTAATCCGAAGTCACGCCAAGGTTGTAAGTCACCACATGCTCCGGCGCCGCTGCTTCTTCCGCTTGCGCAAAGCTGCCAACAAACGCTGCCGAAATGGCGCTGGCAAGAATCAGTTTTTTCATAGGATTTCCTTTTTGTTTTGAAAGTGAATAAATAGCCTGCGAACAAAATCCTGTTTGCTGCAGGGATCTAAGCAGGACGTGTGCCAACCCGATTAAGCAGGAATTACTTGTCATTTCGGCCAAATCCTTTAGGATCTGGCTTTGTTTTATCCCGCTTGAACGCCTTGGTCACGCACCACAAAAGCGCGCGCGCTTCATAATGGTGCGATCTATCCTATCAAAGCCATGACAACACCACTGAGTTTTCTCTCTGAACTGCAGACCCGCATCAATGAGGTGCTGCAGCAATCTCCGGCCAAAGATCTGGAAAAAAACATGAAAGCCATGCTCAATCAGGGTTTTTCACGACTGGATCTGCTGACCCGGGAAGAATTCGAAGTACAGGCCGAAGTACTCGCCCGCACCCGGGCCCGGCTCGAAGCCCTGGAAGCGCGGGTCGCCGAGCTGGAATCACGGCACACCGCCTGAACCGTATTCCGTGGGTCTGGCAGTATTAAGAAGCCGCGCGCTGTCCGGCATGGACGCGCCTGCGGTGACAGTCGAGGTCCATCTGGCCAATGGTCTGCCGGCATTCACCATCGTCGGGCTAGCGGATACGGAAGTCCGCGAATCGCGCGACCGCGTGCGGGCTGCCCTGCATAACGCGGGCTTTGATTTCCCACCGGGCCATATCACCGTCAACCTCGCACCCGCCGATTTGCCCAAGGAATCGGGGCGCTTCGATTTGCCGATTGCGCTGGGGATACTGGCCGCATCAGGTCAAGTACCCGCCACCGAACTGGATGACTACGAATTTGCAGGTGAGCTGTCGCTCTCGGGAGAGCTGCGGCCCATACGAGCAGCGCTGGCGATGACCTTTGCGATGCACCGGCAAGAAGATGGTACCCGGCGCGCTTTCATTCTTCCGCGCGCCAATGCCGCCGAAGCCGCCCTAGTGCCCGGTGCGCGGGTTTATCCGGCAGACTCCTTGCTGCAGGTTTGTGCGCATTTTGCTGCGGCCGATGCCAGTGCGCGCCTGATATCCGAGCGAGCGACCCCGGGGGCTGTTGCTCTGCAGAGCGCTCCCGACTTCGCGGAGGTGCGCGGCCAGTTGCATGCACGACGCGCGATGGAAATTGCGGCGGCGGGCGGCCACAGTATGTTGATGATGGGCCCGCCGGGCAGTGGCAAGTCCATGCTCGCTGCGCGGCTGCCTGGCATCCTGCCACCGATGAGTGATGCCGAATTACTGGAAACGGCTACCGTGCAATCGCTGGCCGGCAGTTTTACGATGAGCCGCTGGCGTCAACGGCCGTATCGCTCGCCGCATCACACCGCATCAGGGGTTGCGCTGGTGGGCGGGAGCAGCGTGCCTCGCCCCGGTGAAATCTCGCTCGCCAATCACGGTGTGTTGTTTCTTGATGAGTTACCGGAGTTTGATCGCAAAGTGCTGGAAGTCTTGCGTGAGCCACTGGAATCTGGCCACATCACGATTTCACGCGCAGCGCGACAAGCCGAATTTCCCTGTCGTTTTCAATTGATTGCTGCGATGAACCCCTGCCCTTGCGGATATCTGGGCGATACGACCCGTACTTGCCGCTGTACCCCCGATGCCATTGCGCGCTACCAGGGCAAAATTTCCGGACCGCTTATGGATCGCATCGACATGCAGATTCAGGTGGCCGCGCTGACCACCGAAGAACTGCTGAGCACAGCGCCCGGTGAAGCATCCGCCGTAATCGCGCAGCGCGTCGCCAGTGCACGCGAGCGCCAGGAGATGCGACAGCAAAAAACCAATGCACGACTGAGCGTGCAGGAAATCGATGAATGGTGTCGGCCGGAAGTGGCTGCCGAATCGTTGTTGCGTACTGCGATTGATCGACTGAACTGGTCGGCGCGTGCCTATCATCGTGTGCTGCGGCTTGCACGCACGATCGCCGATCTGGCCGACAATCCCACGGTTAGTGCGGCGCATGTATCGGAAGCCATCCAATACAGGCGCGCGCTGAGTGCGAACCGGTCGTGATGTCTCAGGCTACTGTTACCATCTAACCCATGATCAAACTTCTACCGCTGTCGCGATCTTCGCGACTATTTGCACTATTCGTACTCTGCGTGCTCATGCCCTTCCTGACCGGCTGCGATCCCGCACTGAACTGGCGCGAGATACGCAGCGATGATGCGCGATACACCGCGCTGTTCCCGGCAAAACCCACCTCATTTGAGCGCGCAGTCAATCTGGATGGATTACAGGTCATGATGAACATGACAGCAGCCGAAGCCGATGGCGCGAGCTTTGCCGTGGCAAGCGCTGTCATTGAAGATGAGAGCCAGCGCGCCAAGGCATTGATCGCCATGCAAACGGCGATGATGCGCAATATTCAGGGCGAGGTCACCGAGCAGAAGACCGTCACCGTGAAGGGCGGCGCCACGGCGATTCAGATTCATGCAACAGGCAAGGCGAGCCAGGCAGGAACACCGCTGGTGCTGTTTGCCCGTTTCATCATGCACGAGACCCGGGTATTTCAGGTCATTGCACTGGGTCCGAAAGAAAAGCTCGGCGCAGAAGCCGCCGATACCTTTCTGAGCTCTTTTGCGTTCAAGTGAGATGAGCGACGCCCCACACTATCTGCAGGGCAGGCTGGGCATGCGCGTGGTGATGGTGTTCGCCGCCGCCTATTTTCTGTCTTATGCGTTTCGTGCGATCAATGCGGTAATCGCGCCCGCGTTAATGGCGGACTTGCAGCTGTCGAACGCTGATCTGGGTCTGCTGTCGTCGGCGTATTTTGTAGGTTTCGCCTGCCTGCAATTACCGCTGGGCGTGTGGCTGGACAAGTACGGCCCGAGACGCACCGAGTCGGCACTGCTTGCTTTTGCCGCCCTAGGCGCGGCCATCTTTGCCTCTAGCGACACACTAGCCGGCTTGTGGCTGGGCCGCGCATTGATTGGCATCGGTGTCTCTGCCTGCCTGATGGCGCCGCTCAAAGCCTATCGTGTCTGGTATCCCCCTGAGCGACAGAGCCAACTGGCAAGCTGGATGCTGGTATTCGGTACCTGTGGCGCGCTGGCGACGACCGTACCCGTGGCCATGCTCATGCCTGTGATTGGATGGCGCGGCGTATTCTGGGCGATGGCGGCAATGATCATTCTGTCGGCGGTCCTGCTTTTCTTGCGTCTCAAACCCGTGGAAAGGGACATGTTGCAGCAGCAGTCGAAGATGCCAACGCCACCCGCGGCGCCGGGAGGATACCGGGCAATTTTTGCTGATCCTTATTTCCGTCGCATGGCCTTGCTGAGTGGTGTATACCAAGGCGGTTTCATGGCGATACAGACCCTGTGGGCCGGACCGTGGATGGTTAATGTGCTGGGGCTGTCAGTGGATGAGGCATCGCGGGTGCTGTTTCTTTTCAATCTTTTCCTGATGTTTTCTTATGTGGGACTGTCGTGGTGGGCGCCGCGTTACGTGTCTTACGGCGGCCGACCGGGCATACCTGCGCTGAGAGTCGTGACCTACGGTTTGGCTCTGTCGATGCTGATACAACTGGCCATGCTGCTTTTCCCGTATCCATGGGCGTGGGTGTTCTGGTTGATTTTCGCGTTGGTGGTGACGGTGACAACGCTGGCGCAAACGCATGTGAGTTTGTCTTTTCCTTCTTCGCAGGCAGGACGCGCCAACAGTGCATTCAACCTGACGCTTTTTATTGGCGCTTTTGCTTTGCAATGGGGTATGGGATTACTGATTGATGTATTCATGTCTCAGGGCTGGTCTCAGCCATCGGCCATCCGAATGGCATGGGCGGCCTATCTGCTGTTTCAGCTAGGCGCACTGATTTTCTTCGTAAGTACCCGATCGCGTATTGCACCGTTTGCAGAAAAACCCGCAGGCGCGTGATTGGCTACGATGGCATGACGAATCTCATGCAAATAAAACACTGAGCAAACGAAACCGGAAACTTTTGTGGTTATAAAACGGTCTTCAAGCCCCTGATTTACCACGCCCTCGCAAGACAGATCTGCGATGGCTTGTCACGAAACGTAAATTTTTCAGCATCTCAATCAGCTGGACACATTACCCGACGAAGGATGCCACCATCATGTTGATTACATTTACTTCCAAATCTGCTGCCGATGTACTGATGTATGAAATGCACGCAAAACCACTACTGGACTTGCTGGGCAAAGACGTGCGCCGTGGCGTTATTACTGCAGAAGAAGCGACCGAGGCCATTGCACGTATCGAGGCAGCAATTACCGAGAGCAAACGATTGCCAGATGCCGACAAACAAAGTGCTGTATCCGATAATGCTGATGAAGAATTCGGCGATCAGATGGCGGGTTCGGCTGTGAGCTTCGGCGCGCGCGCTTTTCCGCTGCTGGAAATGTTACGTGCAGCACAGCGTGACAAGCAATTCGTGATGTGGGGTGTTTGATGTCCACAGATCCTATGACATCCGTCATTGAGGGCAACACATTGCAAGCACTATTCATGCGAAACATGCTTGAACTGCCAAGGGCGCTGTTTTGAAATTGCCACCGGAATCACTGGCGTTTGCGCTCACAGGCGCTGTGCATGCGCTGGCGCAGGTCGAGGCCGGAAATGCGCTGCCGCGCGCGCTGTCTTCCAGCTTTGAAACGATGCGTGCCAGTGGCGCAGCACGTGGTGCAATACAAGATCTCAGTTATCGCAGTCTGCGTCACTGGGGTCGGGGTCGGGCATTGCTTGCGCTACTGACAGATAAACCTGTTCAGCAGCCACGACTGCACAGCCTGTTGTGCTGCGCGCTGGCACTGCTGTCTGAAGCCGAACCCGCTTACAGTGAACATACCTTGGTGGATCAGGCGGTGACGGCCTGCGGCGCCGATCGTGAACTGGCCAAAGCCAAAGGCGTGGTGAATGCAGTGTTGCGCCGCTATACGCGTGAACGACAGCGCTTGATGCAGCAACTGCAAAGCGACGAAACAGCGCAATGGAATTATCCGCAATGGTGGATCAACAAGGCGCGCGAATTGTGGCCCGCGCAATGGCAATCGCTGCTGGCCGCGGGCAATGTACAAGGGCCCATGAGCTTGCGAGTGAATGTACGCAAGAGCAGCGTAGCCGCCTATTTGACCCTACTCGCGCAGCATGGGTTGTCGGCTGAAGCGATTGGCCCATCGGCTGTCCGGCTCAAGCGACCGATGCCGGTGGCAGAGATACCGGGGTTCATGAAAGGCCTGGTGTCAGTGCAGGACGCAGGGGCGCAATTGGCGGCACCCTTGCTGGATGTGAAAGCCGGCATGCGTGTGCTGGACGCCTGTGCGGCTCCGGGCGGCAAGACCGGACATCTGCTCGAATTGGCCGATATCGATCTGACCGCCATCGATCAGGATCCAGAGCGACTTGAGCGTGTAGCGCAGAATCTTGAACGACTTGGCTTGTCGGCGCACCTGCGATGCGCCGATGCAAGCCGACGAGAGGGATGGGATGGTCGCCGTTTTGACCGCATTCTGGCCGATGTACCCTGCACGGCGTCGGGCATTGTGCGGCGCCATCCTGATATTCGCTGGTTGCGCCGGCCTGAGGATGCCAGCCAGTTGGCAGCACATTCGGCCACCATTCTCGACAATCTGTGGGAGATGCTGGCGCCAGGCGGAAAACTGTTGCTGGTGACCTGCTCAATATGGCCTGAGGAATCCGAAAATCAGGCAAAACGTCTGATTGAGCGCCATCAGGCTATTGCGCTTGATGCTCCCGGGCAACTGCTGCCTGTTGCAGCCGCCGATCAGGACCATGACGGGCTGTTTTACGCGCTACTCCAAAAGCCCTCAGTTTGATACCATCTCATCAAATTTTCCGTGGGGCATCGCTCCGCTCGCCTGTGTGATTCATCGACTCTTCATAAGCTTTTTGCTGGCCTTGCTGGTTTTGTTGTCTCCACCGACAGCGCTGGCGGGCGAGGGCATTGAACTTGTCGACGCCAACATCGAGGCCAGCGATGAGGGCTATCGCCTCGCATCGAGCTTTTCGGTTGAACTTTCACGCACACTCGAAGAAGCGCTGATGCGCGGTGTGCCACTCTATTTCACCTTGCAGGTTCAGGTGTCACGCCCACGCTGGTACTGGTTTGATGACGTAGCCATCAAATCAAGCCGCACTTTCAGGCTTTCCTACAATTTGCTAACGGAGCGCTACCGCGTCTCCATTGACGGCAATCTGCATCGCAATTTCTCGCGTCTCGATGACATGCTGGCTTTGCTGCGCCGACCCGGTCGTTGGGTCATTGGCGACAGCAATGCGCTCGCACGTGATGCGGCCTACACCGTGTCGGTTCAGCTCGGCCTTGACATCGCCCAACTGCCCAAGCCCATTCAGGTCAGTGCAATGAGCAATAACGAATGGCGTCTCTCCTCGGGCTGGTCGAACTTCAACTACAAGGCTGAGGGCAAGTGAAACGCGCACTTCGCTACGTGCTGTTCGCCGCGGCGCTGACAGTGGGCGTGCTGCTGTTCCTGCTGGCCGCCTCCAGCGAGAATGCGCAGCTCTTTGAAGACTACTACTCCTGGATTTTCGGTGCGAATCTCGCCGTAGGTGCATCGCTGTTCGTGCTGGTGTCCTTCCTCCTGGCCCGACTCTACAGCCGCTATCGTCGTGGTCGCTTCGGATCAAAGCTGATGACCCGGCTGGTGCTGCTCTTCACGGTGATGGGCATTGTGCCGGGCATCATTATCTACATGGTGTCGGTGCAATTCGTCTCCCGCTCCATAGAATCGTGGTTCAACCTGGAAGTGGAATCTGCGCTGGAGTCTGGCGTAAAACTCGGTCGTGGTGCGCTCGAAGCTTCGCTTGCCGACTTACGGGCACGCTCGCGTCGGATGGCTTCGGAGCTGACTGACATGTCCGATGCCACACTGATCTCGCAGCTAGCAAAAATCGCCGAGCGTGAGCAGTTGCAGGATGTCCTGGTGGTCTCGGAAAACGGTCGTCTGATCGCCACAGCAGGCGGCAAGCTCACGCGCCTGGCGCCAGAGCTGCCAACACAGGCTATGATCACTCGTGCAAAAACCTTTGATGGTTTCGGCATCATCGAAGGTGAATCTGGCATGGGACCAACGACGACCGGTGATTTCCGTTTGCGCGTGGTCGTAGCCATACTGGGCGACGGGTCGCTGATGTCTCTGGGCAGCGGGATGCGCTATCTGCAAGTCTTGCAACCTGTACCGGAACAATTGGCAGCGAACGCTGAAGCGCTTCGCAATGCGTATAGCGGTTACCAGGAGCGCGCTCTCGCCAGAGACGGGCTTCGTCGCTTTTATCTGATCACGCTCACGCTGGTTTTGCTGCTCGCTGTTTTCGCGGCTATGGTCAGTGCCTTCCTTCTCGCGACTGATCTTGCGGAGCCACTGCTACTGCTGGCGGAGGGTACGAAGGCTGTTGCGGAGGGCAATCTCTCGCCGCGTCCGATTGTGACGACCTCCGATGAACTGGGCACGCTAACGCAATCATTCAACACGATGACCATGCAGCTGGCAGACGCGCGCGCTGCCGTTGAACGCAACCGGCAGGCACTGGAAGACGCCAAGGCCTATCTTGAATCCGTACTGGCGAATATGTCGGCGGGCGTGATGGTGCTTGATGAGCAGCTCAGACTCGTTACCTTCAATGCCTCGGCGAACCGCATTTTGCATCAGGATCTGGCGCCGTTTCAGGGTCACGTCTTTGCGTCGATAAGCAGTGTTGCCGCCTTCAGCCACCCGATCATTGATGCGTTCTCCAATCAAAATGCCCAGACCGCAGGCGAGAACATCGACCCTGCGGCTCAGTACTGGCAACAGCAAATCGAGATACCCCGCCGCATGATGGGCGAAGTGGGCGACGGCGATATCACGCTGCTGGCGCGCGGTGGTCGCCTGCCGGTCGGATCAGGCTCAGGTTATGTGGTGGTGTTTGACGATATCTCCGATCTGATTTCAGGGCAGCGCTCCATCGCGTGGGCCGAAGTGGCACGTCGCCTGGCTCATGAAATCAAGAATCCGTTAACGCCGATACAGTTGTCCGCCGAACGCTTGATGATGAAGTTGCAGCCAAAACTGGACATGAACGACAGTGCGTTGCTTGAACGGGGTACCAATACCATCGTCAATCAAGTGTTGGCCATGCAACAAATGGTGGACAACTTCCGAGACTATGCGAAGACACCGCCACCCCAGTTGCAAGCGCTGAATCTCAATGCACTCATTGAAGAAATCCTTGAGCTTTATCCCGACAGCAAAGACCTTCGTTCCATACAAGCGCACCTGCCTGAAGATCTGCCACGCATCCTCGGGGATGCAACTCAATTGAGACAAGTGGTACACAACCTACTGCAAAACGCACAGGACGCGACATCCGAAAGCAATGATGTCCCACGCAGTGTACGCATCGACATCACCACGGAGACCGTGCACTACGCTGAAGCAGAAGGCAGTACCCGTACCGCCGTTCGCCTGACCGTCGCCGATAACGGCTCAGGTTTCGATCCGCGTATGTTGGCCCGCGCATTCGAGCCCTACGCCACCTCGAAGCGCCGTGGCACCGGGCTCGGGTTGCCGGTGGTTAAGAAAATTATCGAGGAGCACGGTGGAACAATTGAGCTGCAAAACCGAAAAGACGGACCGGGCGCCAAAGTACTGATCTTGCTCCGCAAGCTTGCTGGGTCGAATATTTAACTGTTTGACATTGGTAGTTGCAAAAAATACAATTTCCGTGCGACGACTCTCTTGCATCGATATGAAAAGGCAGGCAGATGGCAAATATTTTGGTGGTTGACGATGAAATGGGCATCCGGGAGCTCCTTTCCGAGATTCTGGGCGACGAAGGGCACGTGGTCACAACGGCCGAAGATGCCAATCACGCACGCGAAATCCGCCTCTCGGGCGCGCCCGATCTGGTGCTGCTGGATATCTGGATGCCCGATACCGATGGCGTGACCCTGCTCAAGGAATGGCAACGCGATGGCCTGCTAACCATGCCCGTGATCATGATGTCCGGGCACGCCACGATTGATACGGCCGTCGAGGCCACGCGCATCGGCGCGATGAATTTCCTGGAGAAACCCATCTCTCTGCAAAAACTTCTCAAAACCGTGCAACAAGGTCTTTCGCGCGGCTCAGATCAGGCGCGCGGCAGTCTCATTTCACACAGCATGCGCGGTATGGGATTGCAGGAAAAAACAGAACTCACGCCAGTCACGCATACGCTCAATGGCAATGGGAAAAGTTTCAATGGCGCCTTGCAAGCCAACGCATTTGGCTCGTCGGAAAATGATTTCCGTGTGTCTTTTGAATTGCCTCTGCGAGAAGCGCGCGATGCCTTCGAGCGCGCTTATTTCGAGCATCATTTGGTGCGCGAAGGCGGCAGCATGACCCGTGTCGCCGAACGCACAGGCCTCGAGCGCACGCACCTGTACCGCAAGCTCAAGCAGCTCGGTGTCGAGTCCAGCAAAGGCCCTAGAAAAGCCAGCGAATGACGTTGATGACGCTGGTCTACGGTGGCACCCCAAGTGACAGGGAAAGAGCCATCGCTTCCCTTGTACAGCATCATGGGGCCAGCGCAATTATCGAGGGCCTGCCCGATGGTACGGGCGTACTGGAAGCACTGACCGTAACCAAGCAGTTGCAATTGCAGCGGATTGCACCGGGCTGTCCTTGCTGCCATGGCAATCTGACTGTTCGGGTCATGCTCAATCGCATGCTGAGACAGTCGCCGCAACAAATTTATCTTGGTATCGCCGATGCATCGCATCTGCCGGCCATTCGTGAATTTTTGCAAGAAGATCAGTACCGGGAAAGGCTGTCATTGGGCGACGAGATCGACTGCAGTCCGTAATGCTGCCCGTCATTGCCGGCGGTAGGTATGAAATTTGCAGCATACTACTATTGAAAAATCGCTTCGAAGCGCCATCTGGAAGGACAGGAAAATTGATCTTCGGTGTATCAAACCAAGGAGCGCACATGAATCTGATTTACAACAGTGAGCATTACAGCGTCGTTGAATTCGGTGCGCAAGCCGGCATGGAAACCATGCGCTTCGGTGGCTACGAAATACTGGACAAGCCTGCGCGACGCGAAATCTTCATCGCAGGGCCATTGGCAGAAGCTTTCCGGCAGCATGTACGTGAGCTGATCGCAAGCGAGCCTAGTGTTGAGGACATCGACGAATTCCTCGGCGGCTATGGCTCGCTGATGGGCCAACCGGTCGTGCTTCACTAAACCCATTTTTTGTGTCAGCCCGATTGTCTGCGAATCGGGCTGTATTCTCTTGTCGCATGCACGCCAATTCTCGACCGGTTCAAAGTAATCAATCCAGTGTGCATGAGCAGTTGCAGACGGTCGTCGCAAAACACGCAGCAAAGCCTTTCCGCAAGCCGCTTTCCGCAGTCAATCTTGAAGCTTTCGCCTCCAGCATCTCTGCCTGGAAAGCGCACGGGGGCGCACCACTGATACTGGATGCCGGTTGCGGCGTTGGTCTGTCGACCCGCAAGCTGGCGCAGGCCTTCCCCGACAGTTTCGTCATTGGTGTGGATCAGTCGGCTGACCGGCTA
>JACCDN010767704.1_pt1 | contig 28620 bp, 24 predicted proteins | sample 7441691 | NCBI WGS metagenome assembly JACCDN01 (sample SAMN15323439, study PRJNA562643) | freshwater metagenome | isolation source: river surface water | place: USA:Blue River Watershed | collected 2017-08-16 | reverse complement strand
TATAGCTCAGCGGTAGAGCACTGCATTGACATTGCAGGGGTCGCAAGTTCAAACCTTGCTACGCCCACCATTTAAAAACCCCGCCGTCCGAATGGAACGGCGGGGTTTTTTAATTTCGCCATATGCTCCCCTACGCGGCATCAGAGTGCCAAACGCGCTGATCTGAACCCGTCATCTGCTATCCAACGCCGAACGCACGTTCAGCATATGATAAAAATGCCACAGCCGGGCAATAAAGTTGCGGGCTTAGCTGAGCAGTTTCCGGCGGCTGTCGTCAGGGCAGGTCTCTTGCACGACCAATTTAGCCGTCAGCAGCTGCTTCAAAATCTCGTTGAACCAGCGTGACGACATGCCGGACTTATTCATATAATATTTTACCGGTTGCCCGGGTTCTTGCTTAATGAGGAGCAGCACATCCCCCTCTTTACGCATAAATTGCACGCCGTTTTCCTGTTGAAAAGTCGCTAAATACCTCAAAAAATGCAGATAATTGCCAACATCCGCGTCGTAAATTTCATCATGCGAAGACATTGAAAAATCCCGATTAAAACATGCGTTGAAGCGTTTCCGCTATAGCTGAACATTATGTGACATGGTCATTGCCGCAACTGCCCATAACTTTCTAACTTAAGATCGCTAATTTAGCGCCTAACTAAGCTTCTTCAAATAGATAAGGAAAGTTATAATATTTATTATGCATGCATTTTAATGCATTCGAATTCAGTTTTTTAACAGTGGTAGAAAAGCTATTTGATTGCGTGGTTCGGGGGCAGCTCTTATAAGCAGTTGACGATTTACGAGCTCTAGGGTTAGCAATTTGCAATCCCTCGAAATTTTTCGGCCGCAATTACGGCAATTATAAGGAATTTAGAAATGCTGAACAGGAAAATTGTTCTTTTGGTGGGAGTTGCTGCAGTAGCTACGTCTTTCGCTTCGCAAGCTCAGGCCCAGGTAGCTAACGTAGCTGACGCAAACTACACAACCTCTAAAGTTAGTACTACCAACTCCACAAATCTATCGGCTGTGACTTCAGCAACTGTTGTTGCAACTTCCGCTGCAACGGTGCTCGCACTCCGCACTTCAGCTAATACCGGTGCACTGGCGACGTTGACGGCAGGCGAAGCCGCAGCATTGTCGACAACCGCATCGATAGCTGCCACCCTTGCTACGGCGACTACTACAGCTACGGCTGCAAGCTCAACATTGGCAGCTCGGGCCTCTACTTATACAGTAGCGTCTTCAACTGCATCTACAGCCGCTTCGACAGTTGTTGTTGCAACGTCAACAAACACTTCGGCTACAGCAGTAGTGACTTCGGCAACCGCGGCATATCAGAGTGCACTTTTGGCAGGTGTTCAGTCCACGATCACTTCGACATCGACTACACTGTCAACAGCCACGGCAACGTCGGTGTCGGCGGCAGCAGCTCTCTCGACCGCAGCGTCGGCACAGACTGTAGCAAACACTGCAGCTTCGGATGCGCTTGCAACTGCTAATGTCGCATCTGCAAATTATACTGCGGCACTTGCGACAAAATCTACACTTACTGCTGCGAACTCGACAGCTACGTCGACTCTCAACGCTGCGTTAGCCACCAATACCGGTTTGGCGACCGCGATCTCATCAGCCCTTCTTGCTACCAGCATTACTGCTACAGGCACAGCAGCAGGGGATTTGTCCGCACTGTCGTCTGCAGTTACTGCAGCGACAACGACAACAACCTCAGCTCAAACCGTTTTGGCATCAGCAACCTCCGTGCAGGCAAACTTCACAACATCCGTTGCGACATTGAGCACTGCGGCATCGAGCACAAATGCAAATATTGCAAACGCTTCGACTGCCTTGACATCGTCGGTTGAAACCGGTTTCAACTATGAAACCGAAGTACTTGCTACATTAATTGGTCATGATGATCGTATTAACACGCTCGAGGCCGATTTAGTCGCCGGCGACGCTGCAACGTTGACGAGTGCAAATACGTTCACAACGGCTGCAGTAGCAGCTGAAGCGACGATCCGTGCCGCTGCAGATACAGCGCTTACGACACGTATCGGTGCAGAAGAAACAGCACGTGCAGCAGCAGATACAGCACTTGGTGCACGTATCACCGCTGAAAACAGTGCACGTGTCGCAGCTGATAACGCGCTTGGTGCTCGTATCACTGATTTGGACAACACACTGCGTGACAAGATTGCAAGCTCAACAGCAACTGCAATCGCCATGGGTGGAAGCACGATCTTGCCAGATACGAACTTCACACTCTCCGGCAATGTCGGCATGTATGAAGGCGCATCGGCAGTAGCTCTTAACGCTGCAGGCCGCGTAAGCGAGAAGGTCTATGTCACTGCTGCCGTTGGTGGTGGTCTGAACAAGGGCGGAAAGCTTGGCGGACGCGTTGGAGTAGTCTTTGGTTTCTAATTAAGACACCAAACTAATCAAAAAGAGGCCGGCAATTTTTATAGATTGCCGGCCTTTTTTATTTACACTTTGATGAATTATGTCGCTACAATCGCAGGCTATGAAAGCTCAAAACACTTACAATCGCCAGCCATCGCTCAAGCACATGCTGTTCGTCGGTTACGCAATAGGCATAGTCGCTTTCACACAGTCCACGAATGGATATGCCGCGCAAAGTGCATCTGCAAAAACGAATGTCCCGCAAAACCCAAAGCCAGCTGTTCCAGCTAAACCGGCTGTGACTGTGCCCGACTTGCCGCGCGCGGATTTCATCGCGCTGATGGACGCTGATTTCAAAAAGCGCGACTTAGATCAAAATGGCAAAGCGACCCGCGCCGAAATGGAAGAGTTCGCGAAGCGCGCCGCCGCCACCGCCGCCCAAGAGCAGAACCGGGAGCTATTCCAGCGCCTTGATGCCGACAAGAACGGGCTCATTACGCCTGCGGAATTTGCGGCATTGATACCTGCTCCCAAATTTATTGATGTGTCTGCCGAAATGATCCGCTTTGACAGCAACCGTGATCAAATCATTACGCTGGTTGAGTATCGCACCACAACACTGGCGAATTTCGATCGGTTGGATTTAGATAAAGATGGTATATTAACAGCAGCTGAATTGCCGAAAAAGGAAAAACCCGCTACAAACGAACCATCTACTCGTTAATGAACGGCAGAAGTCCTTCCAGGCACTACAACCACCGGTTACAATTATTAAAAAGTCGGAAATCAGGATATGCGTATTGGCATTTCAATTATTACTACCCCTGGGCATAACATCTGGAATAACGGAATTGGCCAGAATGTATATCACTTAGCCAATACGTTGGCCCGCATACCGTTCGTTGAAAAGGTATTTTTAATAAATACTGGCGATCAAGAGACACATGCCCATGGGGTGGGCGGCATTGCAAATGAGTACTCACTTCTGTCGCTCGCCGAGGCAAGAGAGAATATTGACGTTGCAATTGAGCTGTCTGGCGCCCTAGACACCTCTTGGATAAAGAGAGTGCGAGCCACTGGCTGTAAAGTGGTGTATCATAATTGCGGCCAACCCTATGCATCACTGGTGGAGCCAACTATATTCGACAAGCCATCATTCTTTGGAGATGCCGAGCGTTGTGACGCCGTCTGGCAACTGCCTAAGGACGCCATCTTCAACAACATGATGAGCGTCATCCACCGGTGCCCAGTTCATACAGTCCCTTATTTGTGGGACCCAATTTTTATCAATCAATCCATTAGCGATATCACCGATAAAAAATCAAAATTTGGTTACAAAAAGAACTCTCTGCGAGACGGAGCGAATATCAGCATTTTCGAGCCCAATATTTCTACTGTAAAAATGGGCGTCATTCCATTTATGATTTGCGATAATGTGTATTCGACTAATCCAAAACTTATAAAAAGAGTAAATTTTTTAAACGGGATAGAAATGTCTACCCATGCAACATTTTTTCATTTGGTGAACCGTTCAAATCTATATCAAGATAACACACTAGCGATCACCCCGCGAGAAGTCTTTGCACATACTATGGCTAATGGTTCAAATGTTGTGGTCGCGCACCAATTGGAATGCATTGACAATTACGCCTATCTTGACGCTCTTTATGGTAATTATCCGCTTGTGCACAACTCGCCAACATTTTCTGATGTCGGTTATTATTACCCTGATTGCGATATAGAGAGTGGATCAGAATCCCTGCTTGAGGCCATAAATAGCCATGATAGAAATCTGGAAAATTATTCCCGATCAAGTAAAGATTTTATAAATAAATTTAGTCCAACTAATAAAACTAACATTGATAATTATGCCAGGGCTCTTCTGTCATTGACGTGATTAGTCTTAAAAATGGATTTTATGAGAATGAGTATTAACAAAAACGATGCCATTAAAGTTGGCATTACAGTTCATCTTCGGGACGAAAACCAATCAATTTGGGAAAATAGCGTCCATCAAACGGCCATATTTTTGGCTATGGCATTGAGCAATATTCCATTTGTGAAGGATGTCGTATTTGTAAATTGTGGAAATTATACTCCACCTACTCCCGGCGTTCTGAAGTTCAGCACAGGAGAAGTTATCGCGCTAAGTGGCGCTGATAATGCGCTGGACTTGGTCATAGAGGTTGGCGCTCAACTTCCGGTGGATTGGATTAACAATTTTGGAACCAAGGGCGGTAAAGTAGTCGCCCTGCGGCTAACTAACGATTTAGTTATCGATTTCGAGAGAATGGCTTTTGGACTTCCTGCCTCGTTGACGTTTCAAGGAGCTCAGTATCATGCCATTTGGGCAACGTCATCCTATGAAAAGGTTTGCAAATCCTATTATAAAAATGGTTTCGATGCTCCGTTCTCTAAAGTTCCATCTATTTGGAGCCCACTGCTTTTGAATGGCTATTCGCAAGAACTCTCAAATGAATTTGGCTATAAACCGGGTGCTTCACGGTGGCGCTTGGGTATACTTGAGCCTAACCTGTGTTCAACCAAAACATGCCATTTACCTTTGCTAATTGCAGACCAAGCACATCGCAAAGATACACGTATGATAGATAGTGCTCTTGTCTTTAACACTTTAGCTGTCAAGGATCATGAGAGTTTCATAAAGTTCGCAAATAGCTTGGACCTCGTAAACCAAGGAATTGCAACCTTTGAAGGCAGATTGCCGATCCACATGATTCTAGGACCACTTGTTGACGCCGTCATCTCGCATCAATGGTTAAATGATGAGAACCATTTGTATTATGAGGCGCTATACGGCGGCTTTCCGCTCATCCACAATTCAGATTTCTTAGGCGACTGTGGCTATCGCTATAATACATTCGATTGCATTGATGGCGGTTTGTCGTTTCTTCGGGCGTTTAGAGAGCATGACAAAAACTTGGCTGAATATAAAAAACAAGCACATATGTTTTTAGCCAACATGAAACCGGATGCCCCCGAAATTATCGACGCATATGCCAAAAATATTTCTGACCTATATCAGGAATAGATATATTATTGATTATCTTATCTAAATTTGGATAATTTAACTGAATTTTATAATTATGTCAAAAATTCGCTTAACAACATGTGGAAGTTACAAATTTTTAACTAATCCATTAGATGTTTATGTCAGCAAATCTTTGGAAATTTATGGCGAATGGTCGCACGGAGAACTAATCGCCATATCATCTCTCGTCCCAAAAAACGCCAATATTCTTGAAGTTGGATCAAATATTGGTTCCCATACTGTTTTCATTGCAAAGGAAATTTGTCCGGAAGGGAATGTTTACGCATTTGAACCTCGGCGCATCCTTTTCCAAAATTTATGCGCTAATTTATGTATAAATGAGATAAGCAATGTTTATGCATTCCAAAAAGCACTCGGATTAGATTTTGACATAATATTTGAAGGCCCAATTCCACAAGATGGACTGGCAAACCACGGCGCATTTGATTTAGGCAGCATAAGTGGGGTTGGTGAACACATTAATGTGGAGCCGCTTGACGCTTATTTAGAACATTTTCAAAAAATATCACTGATCAAAGCCGACGTAGAAGGCTTTGAAGAAGATGTTTTACGTGGTGGATCACAAATTATTTCTAGAGATAATCCAATTTTATATTTAGAAAATGATAGAGTTGAGAAATCTCAATCTTTAATCGAATACGCCTGGTTCTTAGGGTATGATTTATACTGGCACATTGTTCCACTTTTTCGAAATGATAATAATGCAGGAACGCCCTATAATGTTTTTGGCAATACACACTCTTTCAACATGTTAGGCATACATAAAGAATCAGGGATCATAATTGATGCATTAAATAAAATTACGGATTCAAGTTCACATCCTTTGAAGCAATAATTTCATCAAAATTTCATTTAAAGAATCTGGATTTTACAAAGATTATATTAATACACGTACTGAAAAATCCAATTGATTGATTTCTTTTAGATTTTTATGCCGCGGGTTGCAGCTTGGATTTTCCCTCGCTAAATCATCAACATGAACCTTGCATCCCTTCTCGCCCAATTCGAACAGGGCGCCGCGTCGCACAAGATATCCATCCCCGCCACCTGGCATCAGGGGCGCACCTCTTATGGTGGCTTAAGTTCGGCGTTGGCCTATCAAGCGGCGAAGCTGACTGCGGAAGATTTGCCGCCGCTTCAGTCGGCACAAATCGCGTTTGTGGGTCCCTTGGCCGGCGATGTTGAGGTGCAGGCCAATATCCTGCGTCGTGGTAAAAACACGGCATTTATCAAGGCTGACATCATGGGCGCAGATGGCATTGGCCTGACCTGCACGTTCATTTTCATGAACCGGCGGCAGAGCCATTTGGACTATATCAACATCGCGCAGCCCGAATTTCCGCCGCTTCCGACCGCGGACAATGTACGCAGCGGCCCGCCTGAATTTTTCACTGGCCATATGCAATATCCGGACAAACGGCTCGAACTGGGCTTGGCCACCAATCGGCTCGCATCATGGCACCGCTTCACCGAACATGACGGGCTTGACCATATTGCCGAGCTTATCTGCATTGGTGACGCATTACCGCCATCTGCGATGGGCTTGATGACCGAAAAGGGCATGGTCAGCTCCATGAACTGGCAGATCAACATGCTGACAGATACGCCCACGACCGACGATGGATGGTGGTATCTATCCAGCGAAACGCATCACGCCGCCAACGGCGCGAGCAGCCAATATATGACCGCATGGAACAGCCGCGGCGAAGCGGTGCTTACCGGCATGCAGTCGGTGGCAATTTTCGCTTAAGCAGCCTGTTTGGCGCGGACAAAGCGCATGGCAAGCATCACCAGACCAATAACGATAAAATTATCGACAAAGGTTTTGTAGAACAGCCAATTGTCCGTCGTCAGCAATTTTGCAGCGCCATAATTCAGCGCCGCCATGATCAGGCCGATAACGCCCATCACGATAGCAAAGCGGCCCGCATGGATATCCGAATAGGGCATGTAACGCGCCAGCCCCTTGCCGATATATGGCCCGCCCCGCGCGCCATCGATAATGAAGAAACTTGCGGCGATTAATCCAGTGATTGTGCCGCGTAATTTGATCCATTCATCATCGTTCAGCCAAACTGCGAGGCCTGCCGAAATACAGAGCATCATGATACCAAAGAGCGCAAGCCCGCCGGTGACATCAATTTTCATTATGCGCTGGAACAGGACAAGCCCGAACCCGACGACCACACCTACAATCGCCGCAGTCTGCAGATCAGTGAACTTTGCAACAAAGTAGAAAAGCAGGCCCGTGATGATATCAATGGCAAATGGCAAGCGGTTGTGACGCGCAAATACGCCGCCATTCACGTCTGTTCCTTGCGCGGCCATGCCTTACCCTAACGCCGCCTGTTTTTCCTCAGCGAGGCGGTCGAGTTCGGCGCGGCTTTTCTTTTCGCTGGAGGATTTCAGCTGGCCACACGCCGCCATGATATCGCGGCCGCGCGGTGTGCGCACGGGCGCGCTGATGCCGGCTTCGAAAATGATGCTGGAAAAACGTTTGATGCGTTCTGGGTCCGAACATTCATAAATCGCGCCGGGCCATGGGTTGAACGGTATCAGATTGACCTTTGCCGGCAATTTATACTGGCGGATCAGGTTCACGAGTTCGTGCGCGTCTTCGTCGCTGTCATTTTTGTCCTTCAGCATCACATATTCAAATGTAATGCGCCGCGCGTTGCTGACGCCGGGATATTCGGCGCAGGCGCGCAGGAGTTCATCAATGCCATATTTGCGGTTGATGGGGACGATCTCGTCGCGGATTTCCTTGGTCACCGCGTGCAGCGAGACCGCAAGGTTGACGTTAATTTCCTCGCCCGCACGCGCCATCATCGGCACAACACCCGACGTCGAAAGCGTAATGCGGCGGCGCGACAGGCCAAGGCCATCGCCATGCATGACGATCTTCATCGCATCACGGACATTGTCGAAATTATACAAAGGCTCGCCCATGCCCATCAACACGATGTTTGTGAGCATGCGGCCGTCGGCGGTGTAATGGCCGACATCATCATCTTCATCATCGTCCGCAACCGACGCCATATTGCCCTTTGGCCATTCGCCAAGCGCATCGCGCGCCAGCATAACCTGCCCGACAATTTCGCCCGGCGTCAGGTTGCGCACCAGTCGCATCGTACCCGTATGACAGAAACGGCAGTTGAGCGTGCAGCCCACTTGCGAAGAAATGCAAAGCGTGCCGCGATCCGCATCGGGAATGAACACCATTTCATAATCTTGGGCATCATCGGTGCGCAAAAGCCATTTGCGCGTGCCATCGTTCGAAACCTGTGCCTCGACAACTTCTGGCCGGCCAATGACAAAGCGGTCGGCAAGCCATGGGCGCATGGTTTTGGCGATGTCGGTCATCGCTTCAAAATCGGTCACGCCGCGATGGTATATCCAGTGGAACACCTGCTTTGACCGCAGCTTTGCCGCTTTTTCATCCAACTGCGATTCTTCAAACAGCTGCCGGATTTGGAGATGGTTCAAGCCCAAAAGGTCAATTCGGCCATCCGCACGCTGCGTAATCGCGCGTGGGGTGACAACGGGGTCTATATGGCCGGGAATCTGCATGATGGCCGCGCCTATACGCAATGAATCGCCGAAATGCCAGCTATGCTATCGCACAGCACATCCCAACGCCGCCGCATCGATTGCACTGGGCGCACCGCGCAATGCGTAGGCATCGACAATCGACTTGCCATCGCGGCCAATCGTTTCGATGCTGAGCGACGTTGCCGAGCGGATGGCGGCGATAATGGCGAAGTCCATCCGCCGGTCCGCCGCCCATGCGGCGTTGCTATCGGCCTTTAAACGAAAGCGCCTGCCGCCCGCGCTCAATGTCACGCCGCTATTGGCCGCCCGATCACGTGAAAGGCGCACGTAAAGCTGATGCGTCACGTTGCGCTTTGGCCAAAAGCCGATGGAGACATAAGCCGCCCGCGTTGGCGGACCTATCGTTTCGTCGGGCTCCGAAATGGCATAGCAGCGGGGGGGGGGGAAGGGTCACGAAACGCCGCCCACCCCTGATATACGCCAAGTCTGTCTTTGGCAGCGAGCGGCGCAGCAGCCGCAAGCGTCAACGCAATCATAAAAAGCATGTGCTTTCCGGCGTAGGCCGGAATCCAGCGGGGCGCTGCGCCGGGCTGTTCTGGGCTCATGCCTTCGCAGGAGAACACATGATATCTCAAGCGAACCTTCAAGCACGTTCCCCGGCGCCGTCGCCATCAATCACCAGCGTTTCGACACCATCGCGGATCATCACCATGCTGCCCTGCGCAAGGCTGTGGGCGATGGGCGCGCCAAAGCGCTCCATGGGCTCCAACCCCAGCAAAACCCCGCGCAGCACGCGTGCCGTCATCCCATGGCAGATGATCAGCATATCCTGTTCAAAGCTTTGGTCCGCTATCCAGTGACGCAGCCGCTGCGCGACATCATCGTAAAATTCGCCACCTTCAGGACGCACGGAAAACAGCTTGTGCTCTATATCGACAATTGGACCGATTTCCGCGGATATGTCGGCATAGGTGCGGCTTGACCAAAGGCCGACGTCAATTTCCAGCAGACGATCGTCGCGCATCGTTTGGTGCCAGTCGGCGTCGATTTCCTCTGCTACCAACGCAAGCGTCTGCAACGCGCGTCCAGCGGTGGACGACCAAAGCTGTGGCGTGGGGTCATCCCCCAGATAGTTTGCCAACGCACGGCCCATTAGGCGCGCTTGCACGCAACCTTCCCATGTCAGCGGGGTATGCAGCTCCGCCTGCCCCTGCATCCGCGCAATTTTGTTAAACACCGTCTCCCCATGCCGTGCGATGAAAAGCCGTCTACCGTTCGTTGAAATCGTCATAATAGCCTTATTCCACAGGATATTCTTCGACGCAAAACCTATCGGCTTGCCCTGCTGGCCAAAGCGGTTATGGAAGAATCGCCATAGAAATAGGGATTTTTGGCTGCTTTATGCTCGCCATGCCCGATAAGGGGAATTTGAATGAGAGCCACGATCGAACGCGCGACCCTGCTGAAAAGCCTGAGCCACGTCCAATCCGTTGTGGAACGGCGCAACACTATTCCCATTTTGTCGAACGTCCTGATCGAAGCCAGCGAAGGCGGCAAGATCAAGCTGACGGCGACGGACCTTGATCTGCAGGTCGTTGAAACCTTTGCGGCCGATGTCGAAACCCCTGGTGCAACCACCGTTTCGGCGCACACCTTGTTCGAAATCGCGCGCAAGCTTCCCGAAGGTTCGCAAGTCCAATTGCACGCCGCAGATGGCCGCATGGCGGTGAACGCTGGCCGCGCGCGCTTCTCGCTCGCAACGCTGCCGCGCGAAGATTTCCCAACGATCGCAGAGGGCGAATTGCCCACCTCGTTCGAAATTCCCGCAAGCTCGCTGATCCAGATTATCGACAAGACGCGCTTTGCGATTTCGACCGAAGAAACGCGTTATTATCTCAACGGTATTTTCCTGCACGTCACCGACGATGCCGATCCTGTGTTGAAGGCAGCGGCCACCGATGGCCATCGCCTCGCCCGCGTCACGCTGCCGCGTCCTGCTGGTGCAGAAAACATGCCCGACATCATCGTGCCACGCAAATGCGTCGCCGAAATCCGCAAGCTGCTTGACGAGAGCGGTGGCAATGTCATCCAGATCGACCTGTCGGCGAGCAAAATCCGCTTCACCTTTGACAGCGTCATCCTGACATCAAAGCTGATTGACGGCACATTCCCCGATTACAGCCGCGTTATTCCAACCGCGAATGACAAGCTGCTGCGCATCGATCCCAAGGCATTCAGCCAAGGCGTTGACCGCGTGGCGACCATCGCCACCGAAAAAACCCGCGCTGTCAAAATGGCGCTCGATAAAGACAAGATCACTTTGTCGGTCACCAGCCCTGAAAACGGCACAGCCGCCGAAGAAGTGTCCGGCCAATATAGCAGCGACGGCTTTGAAATTGGCTTCAACGCGCGTTATTTGATGGACATCTTGGGCGAGATCGAAGGCGACATCGTGGAACTTCACTTGGCCGACGCCAGCGCCCCAACACTCATTCGCGAGAATGACAAGTCAGCGGCGCTGTATGTTTTGATGCCAATGCGGGTGTAATCGGACGGACCGTTAAAAATTAAGATGCTGGAGCCGAAGGCGTGCATCGCACAAACAAGTTCAGCATGACGAAGTGGCAAACAGCTGTTTCCTTTCACCGTCACCCTGAACTTGTTTCAGGGTCTTAATATTTGCAGCGTCACAATCCCCTCAAGGGGTCACTCCGCCGCTTCCGCCATATCGATGCTCTGCGGACCGCGCACCACGATACCGGGCAATGCGCCCGTCATCGCGCCATCGCGGAACGTGACCACGCCCGATTTTATCGTCGCGGCATAGCCGTCAGCCTTTTGCAGCAAGCGCTTGCCACCGGCGGGCAAGTCGAACGCCAACCACGGCTTCAACAATTTCAACGCGTCAAAATCGATGACGTTGATATCGGCGAGATAACCCGGTTTCAGCACACCGCGATCATTCAACCCATAAAGCCGCGCCGTGTCGTGGCATTGCCGTTTGACGGCCAGTTCGAGCGGTATTGTTCCGGCCTTACGGTCGCGCGCCCAGTAGCTGAGCAGAAATGTCGGTGACGCCGCGTCGCAAATCGTCCCGCAATGTGCGCCGCCGTCGGAGAGCGACGCGACGATATCATCTCGCTGGAGCAACTCTTTGGTGAAGTCCAAATTGCCGTCCATATAATTCAATATCGGCAGGTAAATCATGCCGTTGCCGTCGTCGGCCATCAACTGGTCATAGGCATATTCGGCCGCTTCTTTGCCTGCGGCTTGCGCAAAGCCAAAGACGCTTTCTTCGCGAGTGGGTTCATAGCTAAAGCCATCGCCCAGCGGGAATTGCATGGCCCATGCGGCGGTGACCAGCATGAAGAATGGGGCCATATCAGGCGACGGCGGTGGCAAATTATCCTCCGCCAACATCGCTGCCTTAAACGCCGGGTCGGACAGTTTTGCCTTTTGCTCGTCCCACGACAGTCCGGCAATTTTCTGCCAGCTTGGCTTGCGCATGAAGGGGTGCACCGTGCCGCGCCAGTTCATGATGACGCCGATACCGCGCAGGCCAATCGCCGCCACGAGGTTCGCGCCATTGTCATTGGCATTGCACATCGACGCCATTTGCTCGGTCCACGGCATTTGCTTGATGGGCGATTGCAACATGGTGAAGGCGATCGGCAGCCCCGTTTCGCGGCTTAACCGCCCCATCCAGCCGAACTCGTCCCATTCTTCCAAGAAATCGGTGGTCAGCTCAAACACCCCGTGCCCGACTTTGCCCATGGCGCGGCCAATACCCACCAACTCGGGTTCCGTCGCCGTTGTCCCAGGGACAAGTTCGCCATCAATCGATTTATGCAACACCGTGCGGGATGTGGAAAAACCCAAAGCCCCTGCGCGCAAGCCTTCCTCCACCAGCCGCGCCATTTCGGCGATGTCGGCTTCGGTCGGTTCCTCATTATCCGCGCCGCGCTGTCCCATGACAAAGGCGCGCAACGCGCCGTGCGGAACTTGCGTGCCGATATCGATGGTGCGCGGCAGGCGTTCGAGCGCATCGAGATAATCGGGAAAGCTTTCCCAATCCCATTTCATCCCCTCGGCGAGCGCAGTGCCCGGAATATCCTCGACACCCTCCATCAGGCCGATCAGCCAATCATGCTTGTCCTTTTTCGCGGGCGCAAAGCCAACGCCGCAATTGCCCATGACAACTGTGGTGACGCCATGCCAGCTCGACGGACCCATCTCGCTGTCCCACGTTGCTTGGCCGTCATAATGGGTATGGATGTCGACAAAACCTGGCGCGACGATTTTACCCGAAGCATCGATCTCTTCGCGGCCCGAAGCTCTGATTTGGCCCATAGCGGTAATGATGCCGCCATCCACCGCAACGTCGGCGACAAAGCGCGGCGCGCCCGTGCCATCCACCACGGTTCCACCGCGAATGACCAAATCATGCATATCGACTCTCCTCTTCCTAAAGGAGAGCCTATCAGACTTAATCAGACGGTTAAAGTGGGGTCGCGTTTACGGCGGAATAGCCAGCAATCGTCATCCTGAACTTGTTTCAGGATGACGCGTCACCGTTGCATGTTATCCTGAAACAAGTTCAGGATGACGTTTTTCTGCGAAATTACGCTTTACGCTGTCCCAGCAAGCGCAGACGAAGTGCGTTCAGTTTGATGAAGCCCGCCGCATCCTTTTGGTCATAGGCACCGGCGTCGTCCTCAAACGTCACAACTTTTTCGCTGTACAGGCTGTTGGGCGATTTGCGACCAACAACACTGGCCAGACCCTTATACAGCTTCAGCCGAACGGTGCCGGACACCAAGGTCTGCGAATGGTCAATCGCGGCTTGCAGCATCTCGCGCTCGGGCGAGAACCAGAAGCCGTTATAGATAAGCTCGGCATATTTCGGCATCAGCTCATCCTTAAGATGCGCTGCGCCGCGATCGAGCGTGATGCTTTCAATACCGCGATGGGCACGGGCATAAATCTCGCCACCGGGTGTTTCATACATGCCGCGTGATTTCATGCCGACGAAGCGGTTCTCGACCAGATCAAGGCGGCCAATGCCATGCTTGCGGCCAAGATCATTCAGCGCAGCAAGCAAGGTCGCGGGCGACATCGCTTCGCCGTTCAGCGCGACACCATCGCCCTTTTCAAAATCGATGGTGATATATTCGGGCGTGTCAGGCGCATCTTCTGGATTGACGGTGCGCGAATAGACATAATCGGGCGTCTCATCCCACGGGTCTTCAAGCACTTTGCCTTCGGACGAGGTGTGCAGCAGGTTGGCGTCGGTCGAAAACGGGCTTTCGCCGCGCTTGTCCTTGGGCACTGGGATCTGGTGTTGTTCGGCCCATTCGATCAGCCGTGTCCGGCTCGTCAGGTCCCACTCACGCCAAGGCGCAATCACCTTGATGTCGGGGTTCAGCGCATAAGCCGAAAGTTCGAACCGCACCTGATCATTGCCCTTGCCCGTTGCGCCATGCGCAATCGCGTCCGCGCCGGTTTCGGCGGCAATCTCGATCAAACGCTTGGAAATGAGCGGACGGGCAATCGATGTGCCCAACAAATAGTCACCTTCATAACGCGCATTGGCGCGCATCATCGGGAAAACGAAATCGCGTACAAATTCTTCGCGCAAATCATCGATGTAAATATGATGATCAGGCACGCCCATCAGCACCGCCTTTTCGCGTGCTGGCCCAAGCTCTTCGCCCTGCCCCAAATCGGCGGTGAAGGTCACGACTTCGCAGCCATATTCCACCTGTAGCCATTTCAGGATGACGCTGGTGTCGAGCCCGCCCGAATATGCGAGGACGACTTTTTTAACGCTGTCTTTGGTCATATCATTTTCCGAAGCTAAATATCCGCCGCGCGCCTAACAGCTTAGGCGGGGTTCGACAACTCCCACAACTGCCAAAGCCCCAGAAAGAGGAACATCGACGCCGCAATCCTGTGCACAATGCGCAGCGAAACCTTTTCCACCAGCTTCTCGCCCAGATAGACCGCAGGGACGTTGGCGATCATCATGCCCAATGTTGTTCCGGCCGCAACCACCAGCACGGCATGATATTGCGCGCCAAGTGCGATTGTTGCGACTTGCGTCTTATCGCCCATCTCGACGAGGAAAAACGCGATTGTTGTCGCAACAAATGCCCCGCGCTGCGACGCGACTTTCATATCGTCATCAACCTTGTCGGGAATAAGCGTCCACGCCGCCATCAGGATGAAACCAATGGCGACCGCAATGCGAAATGTGTCGCTCATGAAGACACTCGCCAGCGCACTGCCCGCCCAAGCCGCGAGCGCATGATTGGCCATTGTGGCGGCAAAAATGCCGGCGATGACCGGCAGCGGCTTTTTAAACCGTGTCGCCAGCAATATGGCGAGCAGCATTGTCTTGTCGCCGATTTCGGCAACAGCAACAAGCAGGGTAGATGCGAAGAAAATTTCCATAATGCTTTCCGGATCAGGCAGTTAAAAAACGCAATGCCACCCGCAACCCCGCCCGACCGGAACGGATTGCAGATGCCGTGCGATAAGGCGAAGATGCGCGCGGCCGAGTAATAATGATGTTTAGCGGGCGATCAACAATGTTGCGTCGGCATATCTGTGCAGCACTATCGCTTGTCAACAAGATGCTGGGTCAGTTTCATAGGCCATCCGTCACCAGCAATTAAACGCTTTTGCACCGTCCAAACTATCGCTAGAGAGGCCGCAACAACAATATCTCCCCAGGCACCACGTCCCACTGGAGCCAAAGTCATGACTGAATATGTAACCCGCGCAAACCTGCAGGTCGCCGATGAACTCGCGCTTTTCATTGAAAGCCGCGCGCTATCGGGCACGGGCATAGCCGCCGACGCTTTATGGTCGGGGCTATCCGATATTCTCGCACGGTTTGTGCCGGTGAACCGCGAATTGCTCGCCAAACGCGACGCGCTGCAAACGCAGATTGATGCCTGGCACAAGGCGAACCCCGGACCAATCAGCGATATGCCGGCCTATCAGGCATTTTTGCGCGACATTGGTTATCTTGTGGCCGAACCAGCGCGCTTTGCCATTGGCACGCAAAATGTCGACGCCGAAATAGCGACGATGGCGGGGCCGCAGTTGGTCGTGCCGAGCCTTAACGACCGCTTCGTGCTCAACGCCGCCAATGCCCGTTGGGGCAGCCTATATGATGCCTTATATGGCACGGATGCGCTCGATGCCCCGCCGGCCCGCCCAGGTGGCTATGATGCGACGCGCGGCGCGGCCGTCATCGCTTATGCGCGCAATTTCCTGAACCACAGCATCCCCGACTGGGAAGCCGTCTTGTCGGGCGGGGCGTCGGATTTCTTCATTACGCAAACCGCATCGGGTGCCACGAAACGCTATCTGTTCAAACAAAATGGCCTGCATATCGAGATATTGGTCGATCCCGCGCACCCCATTGGTGCGACCGACGAACTGCATATCGCCGATGTCATCCTTGAAGCCGCGCTGACCACGATTATCGATCTGGAAGACTCGGTCGCTGCAGTCGACGCGCAGGACAAGGTTGCGGCCTATACCAACTGGCTTGGCCTAATGCGCGGCGATCTCGTTGCATCCTTCGACAAAGGCGGGCGGACAATGACCCGCGCGCTTGAGGCGGACCGCAATTATGACGGTCTCACCCTTGCTGGCCGCAGCCTTATGTTCGTACGCAATGTCGGGCATCTGATGACCAATCCCGCGGTGCTGCTGCCCGATGGCAGCGAAGCACCCGAAGGCATTCTCGACGCATTGTTCACCTCTTTATGCGCGCTGCATGACCTGAAAGGTCTTGGCACGCATCGCAATAGCCGCGCAGGTTCAATCTACATCGTGAAGCCCAAGATGCACGGCCCCGAAGAAGCCGCGCTGACCAACGCATTGTTCGACGCGGTTGAAGATGTGCTCGGCCTTGCGCGTGACACCATCAAGGTCGGGGTGATGGACGAAGAACGCCGCACGTCCGCCAACCTCGCCGCATGCATTCACGCGGTGAAAGACCGCATCGTGTTCATCAACACCGGCTTCCTTGATCGCACCGGCGACGAAATGCACACCGCGATGCAGGCGGGCCCCATGATCCGCAAGGCGGAGATGAAGGCCAGCAGCTGGATCCAAGCCTATGAGGCGCGCAACGTCCAAATCGGCCTTGCATGTGGTCTTTCCGGCAAAGCGCAAATCGGCAAAGGCATGTGGGCCGCGCCCGACATGATGGCCGACATGATGGTGCAGAAAATCGGGCATCCTAAGGCTGGTGCCAACACCGCATGGGTCCCCTCACCTACCGCAGCAACGTTGCACGCGATGCATTATCACCAGTTTGACGTCTTTGCGCGGCAGGCGGAATTGGCACAAGAACCCACGCCGGGCCTTGATCCTTTGCTGACAATTCCCGTTGCACCCGTCGGCCACAATTGGTCCGATGAAGAGGTCACGCAAGAGCTTGAGAACAACGCACAGGGCATCCTTGGCTATGTCGTCCGCTGGATTGACCAAGGCGTCGGCTGTTCAAAGGTCCCCGACATTCACGACATCGGCCTGATGGAAGACCGCGCCACTTTGCGTATTTCGTCGCAGCATATCGCCAACTGGCTGCTGCACGGCGTTGCGACCGAGGCGCAGGTGGACGCCGCGCTCACCAAGATGGCGGCGAAGGTCGACGCGCAAAATGCCAGCGATCCGCTTTACGAAAAGCTTACACCGGGCAGCATCGCATTGAAGGCCGCCCGTGCGCTCATCTTCGAAGGCGTGACGCAGCCCAATGGCTATACCGAACCATTGCTGCACAAATTCCGGCAGGAGAAGAAAGCAGGGGCCTAACGCGGCGCCGCTTTTTTCAACTGTTCGGCTTTCCAGTCCATCGCGCGGCGCACGCGGGTTTCGACCGACGGGTGCGAGTAGAATATTATCTCTTGCAGCGCCGATGGCCGCGGGTAGCGATATTCGGCAGTTTTCACCAACGCGCCAGCAAGCGCGTCGGGCAAATTCGCCGTCCGAAGCGAATAAGCGTCAGCCTCGCTTTCGCCGACACGCGTCACGCTGTTGACCACCGGCTGCGCAAACAGGCCCAGAACCGAAACGATCAGCAACAATATCGGTAATCCTTCGGGGTCGCCGACGGTCGCTTTTCTGCCAAATAAGGCCGCGACCCGGTTGAACAACCGGTCGGCCAGAAAGAAGCCAAGCATCGCAATAAACACAATGGCAAAAACCATCCGCCAGACATGGCCAAGAACATAATGCCCTATCTCATGCCCCGTCACGGCCTTCACCTCGTCCAATGACGCCTGCTTGAGCGCAACGTCGGAAATCGCAATCCGCGCCGAACCAAAAACGCCCGACACATTCGCGGTAAAGTTGTTCGATTGGCGCGAGCCATCAAACATCAGCACACGGTCATGCGGAATATTGGCTTCGTCCGCCATTTCAAGCAACGCCGTCCGCACTGGCCCCGCGGGCACCGGCTTATATTCGTTGAACATCGGTTCAATTACCACAGGCGCGAGCAATATCGTCGCGGCTGCTGCAAAAGCCGCAAGGCCGCCGGACCATATCCACCATGTTTTGCCCGCACGGCGGATGAGCGCATAGACGCCAAGGAAAAACAGCCCGCCCAATATGCTCGACACCGCGATGCCAATGGCATTTTGCGCGAGGAAGTCAGACAATGGCTGATCCGTCCGGCCATAGGATCGTTCAAAACCCCATTGCTCATAAATGCCCCATGGCAGGCTGATGACGGCCGAAATGACGAAAAACGCGACGCAGATTATCCATGTCCGCAATGCCCAGCCGCGATTTTGCAATTTCGCCGACAGGCGGTCGAGCAGGCCCGAGCGTACAATAATCCACGTTACAATGGCCGTTACAACCAACCCCGCCAACAACATCCAATGCGTGGCGATGGTATAGCTTTCGGCCTTTTGCAGCGCCTCTGGCCCCAGACTGTCAATATAACGCGCGGTCTCTGTCGCTGGATCAAATGCCATGCCTATTCCCTCCGATATGCTGTGTTAGGTATCTCACACAGCATGGACATGCAACCGCATCTTGCGGACGGGCGGCATATGGGGGTTTATGTCGTGGAGGCCGCTGTGATTTATGCACCCGCCAATTTACGCGACAGCATCGATAAACCGCTCCGCATCCAATGCAGCCATACAGCCCGTGCCTGCGCTGGTGCATGCTTGGCGATAGATATGGTCCATCACATCGCCGCAGGCAAATACGCCGGGGACGCTGGTTTCCGTTGCCTGACCCTCTGAACCGCCACGCACCTTGATATAGCCGCCAGCCATATCCAGATGCCCTTCGAAAATCGCGGTGTTGGGCTTGTGCCCGATGGCGATGAAAACGCCATGCAGTTCGATATCTTCGGTTCCGCTGCCGTCGGTCGCGGCGATGCGCATGCCCGTGACACCCATCGCATCGCCCAGAACCTCATCCAGTCTATGGTTCCATTTGATGGTGATTTTGCCTTCGGCTTCGCGCGCGAACAGGCGGTCTTGCAATATCTTCTCCGCCTTCAATTTGTCGCGGCGGTGGACCAAGGTCACATGGCTGGCTATATTCGCGAGGTACAAAGCTTCTTCGACCGCGGTGTTGCCGCCGCCGATGACGGCCACTGGCTTGTTGCGGTAGAAAAACCCGTCGCAGGTTGCGCAGGCCGATACGCCTTTACCCATGAACGCAGTTTCGCTGGGCAGGCCAAGATATTGCGCGCTTGCGCCCGTTGCGATGATGACCGCGTCGGCGGTGTAATCACCCGCGCCACCCGTCAGGACAAAGGGTCGCTTCGAAAAATCGACCTTTTCAATATAATCATTTTCAATCCGCGTGCCGAAACGTTCGGCGTGCTTGCGCATCCGCTCCATCAACTCGGGGCCCATGACACCCGCGTCATCACCGGGCCAGTTGTCGACTTCGGTCGTGGTCATCAACTGCCCGCCGATTTCAACACCGGTAATCATCATGGGCGTCAGATTGGCGCGCGCGGCATAGACCGCCGCGGTGTATCCGGCTGGGCCGGAACCGATAATGATAACAGGGGCGTGGCGATTTTCGGTCATGGACGGTCTTTCTGATTCTGTTCGGTCCGGACATAAGCACAGCCACCGCTTTGGCCAAGTGCGCCGCCCGACTTATCCCCATTAAATTAGCGCTTCACATTATGACGTCGGCAACTTATCAGGCGGGCCGAAACACGGGTTTAGGGAGCATTTTCATGGCTAAAATCACAGTAATTTCACGCGATGGCCAAGGCCGCGAAGTTGAGGCTGAAAATGGCCTAAGCCTGATGGAAGTCATCCGCGACAATGGCTTTGACGAGTTGTTGGCATTGTGCGGCGGTTGCTGCTCGTGCGCGACCTGCCACATCCATGTCGATCCCGCCTTTGCCGATCGCTTGCCGAAGATGAGCGAAGACGAAAACGACTTGCTGGACAGCACCGACCACCGCAACGAAACCTCACGCCTGTCGTGTCAGGTTCCTGTGACCGATGCGCTTGACGGCCTGATCGTCACCATCGCGCCAGAGGATTGATTTAGAGCACCGCTATCGCCCCTCCCGCAGGCGGGAGGGGTTGGGGGAGGGCGACCCAGCTAAAGCGTCAGCAATGGTGGCAACGACGCCTTCCAAATTTTTTAAAACATCCTCGTTCGTGAAACGAAGAATACGGTACCCTAGTGACCGTATAAAAGCATCTCGCCTTGCGTCATATTCCTGACGCGAGTCATGCGAGTGCCCGTCAATTTCGATGACCAAAAATTGTTTCCGACAAATGAGGTCCGCATGATATTCGCCTAACTGAAACTGTTTGGTGAATTTAAATCCGTTCAATTGCCCACTTGAAAGCTTGGACCATAACAATCGTTCTGCCGGAGATGCTGAGCGGCGTAATTCCCTTGAGCGCTCAGTATTCCTTTTTCTGAAAACTGGCTTTTTCAAGGTACACACCCTCCCCTAACCCCTCCCGCAGGCGGGAGGGGAACTCTACCCCCCGCATTGCCTGGTCGAGTGACTCCTGAAGCACGGGATAGCCATGGCCGTCGGGGATGCAGAGCCAGTTTCCGTCTTCGCGCTTATCAATATAGGTCAGAACAGTGGAAATGGGGTGCGCCGCCGCGTGCGCCGCAGCAGAGCCAAAGTCACCGAACATAGCCAGCCGTTCCAGATTGCGGCGCGTCGGGAAGATGATCTTGACCTCACCCTTGTCGGCTTTTTCCAAAACCTCTGCCGCGCTGGCCCAAAACAGCGCCCGGTTTTCGGTGTGGTCAACGGTCGCCAGCGGCGCGGTGTTGCCTGCATCCACCAGATAGAAACGCGTATCGAAAACCCGCGATGCCCGCTCAAACGCGGGTGGCCGCCAGCGTGACCATGGCACAAGCTGGTCAAAATCGGGTTCCCAGCCAAAGCGGTTGCATATGGCTTGCAGGCTTTCCCCATCATGCAACGCCGCACGCGGGGCATCGCAATCAGCGGGGTCATCAACGCCCTTTAACCCAAGCGCAAGCCCAGCCTCCTCAATCGTCTCGCGAATGGCCGCCAGCCGCGCCGCGGCCTCATCCAATGGCAAAGGGCCGCCCAGCATTTCGGCATAATCGAAATCCGCGGGATCGACCTTCCCACCCGGAAAAACCGCGGCACCGCCAGCAAAAGCCATGGCCTTGATACGTTCGACCATCAGCAACAATGGTGCACCGCCATCGGGGTTTTGGCGAAAAATCACCATAGTGGCGGCGGGGGTGGCGATGGGTTCGGGTGCTGTTTCTAAAGTCATGCCACACACAAGCATGGAATGCCCGGCGTTAGAAGTGGAAAGTTAATCTAGGGTCAGGACCTTGCGGTTAAACTGTATCATAACATTACGGGGCCCCCTTCGCCGTGCGCGTGATATGCTCATGCAAGATGAGGTAAAAACCTGCCTTGAATTTGGTTAATCTTCGGCCCATTCCGGGATGAGACTCGCGCACTTGCGCTTTTAGAACAAATCTGGAACAAGCTACTTCATGTCACTCACCCATATTAAGGTGCGCGGTGCGCGCGAGCATAATCTCAAGGGCGTCGATATCGACCTTCCACGCGATAAGCTGATCGTCATCACCGGGCTTTCCGGTTCGGGCAAATCTAGCCTCGCGTTCGACACCATCTATGCCGAGGGGCAGCGGCGTTATGTCGAATCGCTGTCGGCTTATGCGCGCCAGTTTTTGGAAATGATGCAAAAGCCCGATGTCGAACATATTGAGGGCCTGTCGCCAGCAATCTCGATCGAGCAGAAGACGACGTCGCGCAACCCGCGCTCGACCGTCGCGACGGTGACCGAGATTTACGATTATATGCGGCTGTTATGGGCGCGCGTCGGCGTGCCGTATTCGCCCGCGACGGGCCTGCCGATCACCGCGCAGACGGTCAGCCAGATGGTCGACCGCGTCATGGCCTTGCCCGAAGGCACGCGCGCATTCCTGCTTGCCCCCGTGGTGCAGGGCCGCAAGGGCGAATATCGCAAGGAACTCGCCGAGTGGCAGCGTTCAGGCTACACCCGCGTGCGCATCGACGGCGAAATGTACGCCATCGAAGACGCGCCCGCGCTCGACAAGAAATATAAGCATGACATTGAGGTCGTGGTGGACCGTATCGTCGTCAAGGACGGCATCCAGCAACGTTTGGCCGAAAGTTTTGAAGCGGCGTTGAAGTTGGCCGATGGCTTGGCCTTTGTGGATTTGGCCGACACCACGGTTGCGGAATTGCAGACCGGCAATGCCGACAGCGTGCCTAGCGCCTTTGGCGAAGCGCGCGCGACGTTCACGCCCGCCACCAACGTCACGGGCGGCGCGATGAAGGGCACCGGCCTGCCCGCGAACCGCATCGTCTTCTCAGAGAAATTCGCCTGCCCTGTCAGCGGCTTCACCATCGCCGAAATCGCGCCGCGTCTGTTCTCGTTCAACGCCCCGCAAGGCGCGTGTCCCGATTGCGATGGCCTTGGCGAGCGGCAGGAGTTTGACCCGCAGCTCGTGGTGCCGAACGAACATCTGTCGTTGAAGAAAGGCGCGATTGTGCCTTGGGCGAAATCAAACCCGCCCAGCCCATATTATATGCAAGTGCTGTCCAGCCTGGCGAAGGCTTATGGCTTCAACCTCGATACCGCGTGGGAGGATCTGCTCCCCGAACAGAAGCTGATCATCCTGCACGGCACCGGCGGCATGGCGGTGGAGCTGACGTTTAAGGACGGGCGCAAGGAATATACGGTGCGCAAGGCGTTTGAGGGCGTCATCGGCAATCTCAACCGCCGCTTGCTGCAAACCGACAGCGCGTGGATGCGCGAGGAGCTGTCGAAGTACCAGACCTCGCAACCGTGCGAAACCTGCCACGGCGCGCGCCTCAAGCCCGAAGCGCTTAGCGTCAAGATCGCGGGCGTCGACATCGCCACCCCGACGAAGATGAGCGTCGGCGACGCGCTGGAGTGGTTCGGCAGCGTCGACCAAACGCTGACCAACCAGCAGCAGCAGATTGCCAAGGCAATCCTGAAGGAAATCAACGAACGGTTGGGCTTCCTCAACAATGTCGGGCTCGATTATCTCAACCTAGACCGGACGTCAGGGACATTATCCGGCGGGGAAAGCCAGCGCATCCGCCTCGCCAGCCAAATCGGCTCCGGCCTGTCGGGCGTGCTTTATGTGCTGGATGAACCGAGCATCGGCTTGCACCAGAAAGACAATGACCGCCTGCTCGCCACGCTGCGCCGCCTGCGCGATTTGGGCAACACCGTCATCGTGGTCGAACATGACGAAGACGCGATCCGCACCGCCGACTGGGTGGTCGATTTGGGCCCCGGCGCGGGTGTCCATGGCGGCACCGTCATGGCCGAAGGCACGTTGAAACAAATCCTGAAGTCGAAAGACAGCCTGACCGCCGCGTACCTCAACGGCACGCGCGAGATTGCGGTGCCCAAGACACGGCGCAAGGGCAATAAGAAGAAGCTGACCGTCCACAATGCCCGCGCCAACAACCTAAAGAACGTCACCGCGAGCATCCCGCTGGGCACATTCACCTGCATCACCGGCGTATCGGGTTCGGGTAAGTCAAGCTTCACCATCGACACGCTTTATGCCTCTGCAGCCCGCAGCCTGAATGGCGCGCGCGTCATCGCGGGCGCGCATGACAAGGTCACGGGCCTAGAACATTGCGACAAGGTGATCGACATCGACCAATCCCCCATTGGCCGCACCCCGCGTTCGAACCCCGCGACCTATACCGGCGCGTTCACCAACATCCGCGACTGGTTCGCCCAATTGCCCGAAAGCGCCGCGCGCGGGTATAAGCCGGGGCGTTTCAGCTTCAACGTCAAGGGCGGGCGCTGCGAAACATGCAGCGGCGATGGCCTGATCAAAATCGAAATGCACTTCCTGCCCGACGTCTATGTGACGTGCGAGGAATGCAACGGCAAACGCTACAACCGCGAAACGTTGGAGGTCAAATGGAAGGGCCTGTCGATCGCCGACGTGCTCGACATGACGGTGGAGGACGCGGTGGAGGTGTTCAAGGCCGTCCCCCCGATCCGCGACAAAATGGCGATGCTGGCGGAGGTTGGGCTTGGCTATGTCAAGGTCGGGCAACAGGCAACGACCCTATCGGGCGGCGAAGCACAACGCGTCAAACTCGCCAAGGAACTCAGCCGCCGTTCCACCGGCCAGACTTTGTATATTCTGGACGAGCCAACCACCGGCCTGCATTTTGAGGATGTCCGCAAACTCCTCGAAGTGCTCCACCGTTTGGTGGAACAGGGCAACAGCGTGGTGGTCATCGAACATAATCTCGACGTCATTAAGACCGCGGACTGGATCATCGACCTCGGCCCCGAAGGCGGCGTGAAAGGCGGCGAGATTGTCGCCGAAGGCACGCCGGAAGATGTGGTAAAGGTCGCCGCGAGCTACACGGGGCATTATCTGAAACCGATGCTAGAAAAGGCCGGGTAAGATTCCCCTCCCGCAGGCGAGTGGAGCGATCAATCCCCCGGACTGATCCGAGAGGCTCCACTGGGTTAGGGGTGGGCTAAGAGATTCACGCAGAGGCGCAGAGAACGCAGAGAATTTCTAGCCCGAAACCCCGACACCCCCGTCATCCTGAACTTGTTTCAGGATAACGAACAAGGTCATGAAGACAGGGTGTTTGAAGACAATGGCAAGACGGGTTTGACCTCACCCCATCGGGTACAAAATTTCTTTCGTGACCTTGTGAATGGCGGTCATCACTTCGTCGCTGAGTTTTAGGTCAATCGCGGCGAAGATATCGTCCAGCTGATCTTCCGTGCTGACACCTACGATGGTCGATGCGACAAAATCATGTTGCTTTGACCAAGCCGTAGCCAGCGTTACCGGCGACATGCCAGCTTCCTTAGCAATCTCCACGATCCGCATCGTGCTTTCCAGCGCCCGTGGTCCGGCAAAGCGTTGCGCCATTTCGGCCTGACGTGCGCCCGTCATTTCCAGATAGCGGGAGAAACGTGCGCCTTCGGGTCGCGCGCCGTCCAGATATTTGCCGGACAAGACGCCGCCGCCCAATGGCGAATAGGGCAGCAGTGATACGCCTTCCTGACGGCAGACTTGTTTCAGTTCATCTTCGAACCGGCGGTTGTTGATGGAAAAGTTGTTCTGAATGCTGTGATAACGCGCGGTGCCCAACCGCTCCGATGTCGCAAGCGACTTCATAAGGCCATAGCTGGTCTCGTTGGAACAACCCAGAACGCGGACTTTTCCGGCGCGCACCAGATCGTCGAGGGCTTCCATCGTTTCGTCATAGGCGGTGCCATGGTCTGGCCAATGCGTTTGGTACAAATCGATATAATCGGTCTGCAAGCGGCGCAGGCTTTCCTCAACCGCGGTGACGATATTGTGGCGATCCAGCGCGGTCATGCCGCCGCGCTTTGGCGATTTGAACCAAGTATGGCTTGGGCCCGAAACCTTCGTTGCCATGATAATAGCGTCGCGGTTTTTACCCTTCATCCAGCGGCCGACAATGTCCTCTGTCCGGCCAACCCATTTGATGTCCGGCGGCACAGGATAGCCTTCGGCGGTGTCGAAAAAGTTGATGCCGGCGTCCAAGCAGCGGTCGAGTATGCGGTGCGCCTGTGCTTCATCGGTTTGCGACCCGAATGTCATCGTTCCCATGCAGATGTCTGAGACGTAAACGGCACTTTTGCCAATGCGACGATGTTCCATATTCTTGTCCCCTAATATTGTCCGGCCGCGCCCACGACCAAAAATGCGAGCGCCGCGAGTAAACCCGTTATGCGGTTCGACCTGAAATGGCCAAGGGCATTGCTGCCATCGGCCTGTAATGACGCCACTTGCATGACCAGATGAAATGCAGCGGGCACAAGCGCGACCAATGCCTGCTGTTCCGGCCGAACGCTCCATATGGCCATGCCCCAGCCGGAAAGCGCAAGCAGATAGAATATCGCCACCCCTGCCCGCACGCTGCCGCCCAAGCGCAAGGCACTCGACTTAATTCCCACCAGCGCGTCATCTTCGCGGTCCTGCATGGCATAGATCGTGTCATAGCCCACCACCCAGAATATCGTGCCTGCATATAGCCAGAACATAGCGACATCGGCCTGACCCGCAATGGCGACCCAACCGACCAAAGCGCCCCAGCTGAACACCAGCCCAAGCCACAGCTGGGGCCACCATGTGATGCGTTTCATAAATGGGTAGGCCGCGACCAGCAGGAGGCTTCCCAAAGCCAGAAGCTGGGCATTCAGGTTCAGCTGCAGCAAAACCGTCAGTCCGACCAGCGCCAGCATCAACAGCCACGCCCATGCCGCTTTGCGTGAAATCAACCCGCTGGCCAGCGGGCGGTTTGCCGTGCGGGCAACCTGCGCATCCAAGTCACGATCAATGATATCATTATAGACACAGCCCGCGCCGCGCATCGCCACAGCCCCAAGCAACATCCACAACGCCAAGTCCCATCGCGCAACCAGCCCGCCCGATAGCGCCAGACCGAACACGCATGGCCAGAATAACAGCCACCAGCCGATCGGCCGGTCAAAACGTGCCAGCAACGCAAAGCCCCGCAGCTTTGCCGGAAGCAATTTCATAATGCCGGTATATTCGCTGTCGGGCACAAGTTGTGTGGTCATAGCAATGCCCTGCCAAAATTTATCCCGTTCGTCATCTGGAAGTTGGCAGATGACGGCGCGGAGTTTTGTGTTTATGCACGTGCCATGCCCGCAACACCCGCCTGGCCCCCAAAATCAACGCCGCGGCTGTTTGTCGAACAGCCGTTGGCCGAAGGCGCGACTTTAAACATCAGCGGCAACAGCGCCCATTATCTGATCGGCGTGATGCGTTTGAAAGAGGGCGCACCTGTTAAATTGTTCGATGATGTTTCGGGCGAATATCTGGCGACCGTCACCGAAACGCACAAACGCGACCTTGTCCTGACCGTGGACGCCAAATTGCGCGACCGCGAATTCACCCCCGACCTTTGGATTTGTCAGGCGCTTATCAAAAAAGACCGGTTTGACTGGATCGCCGAGAAAGCCTGCGAGCTTGGCGTTGCGCGATTTGTGCCCGTGCTGACGGCACGCTGTGTCGTCGACAAGCTGAAAGAAGACCGCCTGCGCGCGCATATGATTGAGGCCGCAGAACAATGCGAGCGGACCGCCCTGCCCGTGATTGACCCGCTTGCGCGCATCGACGCGCTGCTTGGGAAATGGCCCGCCGACCGAACGCTATATTTCTGCGATGAACGCGGTGGTGAGCCTTTTTCGGGCGCGATCCGTCCCGGCCCCGGCGCTGTCCTGATTGGACCCGAAGGCGGATTTACCGATAGTGAAAATGCCGCAATCCGGGCGCATCCTTGTGCGCGGCCAGTGTCGCTGGGCCCACGCATCTTGCGTGCCGATACCGCCGCGGTTGCGGCGATTTCTGTGTGGATGTCCCAAAATGGCGACTGGGCAGCTTAGTCTGCTGTGATGCCGCGCGCGCACCGCTTTGCGCCTGCGCAGCGTCCGCTTTTGCTATCATATTCAACGCGACGCAGAACTAACCAACGGAATTTTCTGGCAATATAGCCGCGACATTTCTAAACCGCGCGCATGAGCACAAAAACTGTTTCGGACCGCGAAGATCCCGTCATTGAAACGCGCGATCAACTCATCGCCGCGATTGCCAAGGGCGAGAAGCCTAAGGACCGCTGGCGCATTGGCACCGAGCATGAAAAATTCGTCTATAACCGCACGGACCATCATGCGCCGTCCTACGACGAGCCAGGCGGCATCCGCGATTTGTTGATGGCAATGACCGAGTTTGGCTGGGAACCCGTATACGAAAACGGCAAGGTCATCGCCATGAGCGGCACCGACGGCGCCGTCAGCCTTGAACCAGCAGGCCAGTTGGAACTGTCGGGTGCGCCACTTGAGAACCTGCATCAGACATGCGCCGAAACCGGGCGGCATTTGAAGCAAGTGAAAGCCATTGGGGACAAGACGAACACCAGCTTTTTGGGCCTTGGGCTTTGGCTAGACAAGACGCGGGCTGAATTGCCGATCATGCCCAAGGGTCGCTATGACATCATGCTGCGCCAT
>JACCDN010066052.1_pt1 | contig 28627 bp, 28 predicted proteins | sample 7441691 | NCBI WGS metagenome assembly JACCDN01 (sample SAMN15323439, study PRJNA562643) | freshwater metagenome | isolation source: river surface water | place: USA:Blue River Watershed | collected 2017-08-16 | reverse complement strand
GTTTTAACATCTACTATAGATTCATAAACATCTCTTACTTTAAAAATCCAATCGTATTTACTATTGGATTTTCCAATAGCTCTAAAAGTATAGGTATCTTTTCCTTCAAAGCTGCTCAACTGGGTGGTAAACTCTGCTTTTCCTGCACTTACATAAATACCAATAACATTGTAATAGATACTGTATTTGATTTTTTCACCATCTTTATAAGATGTGTTGGGCTGCCTACAAATATTATTATCTGCAGGAATGAAAAAAGATATAAGCGTAAAAAATAATTGGATAAATAACATGAGGTTCCTTAAAGTTATTGCTTTAATCTAAAACCTAACAATAAAAAAGCCCCTATAATAGCAGGTAACAAAAAATTAACAGCCCAAATGATCGTGGATAAAGAGATCAACATCAAACTATTTTGATACCAAGGAGACAATAACAATAAAATAAGTTGACCTCTTATGACTAATTCTGTGATACTAATGGTAGGCACAATGCTTAAACTTAAGAACATCACTGCCAATCCTACCCAAAGTGCGATATATGGTATAGGAATATTTAATATATGTGCAGCCCAAGTGTATTGCATCAAATACACGCTATATCTTAAAAAGGATAAGGCTAGTAATTTCTTTTTGACTTGCATTTCAATTTGTAAAAAATTGAAGGATTTTAAAATACCTGAAAAAGTAACTTTATGGAAATACACAATCAATGCAAAAATGAGTAGTAATGGAGTTGCCCATCTTAACCATGATAAAAAAGGCGGATTGATATAAATCGCAATAGCTCCCATAATAATAGTTACAATCATTTGCGCATAAGAAGCCCAGGCCATTCTGCCTACAGCAATAATTTTGTTTTCTGTATCCAACATCATTGTTCTTCCAACATACTCTCCTATTCTATTAGGAGTGTAAAAAGCAAAAGCTTGACCAACAAATACACTTTTTAATGCCGTAAAAATGTTAATAGTAGTTTCCGACTTTAAAACAATTTTCCATTTAAAAGATTCAACTAAAAAATTAAGCAGCATTAACAAAAACAAAATAACCCATTGGTAAATGGCTATTTTTTTAAATTGAACACTTATTTCTGCACCATATTTGACTACATTTTCATTACTACCTACTTCCCTGTAAATAGCGACACTACAAATAATAAATAAGAAAATGCCAACACCTTTTTTTCCAAGGGCAATTATTCTATTAGCTGTTGCAGATAACATATGCTACAAAGTTCGGAAATTGACATGATATATGTAACTTTATTGTAGATGTCTACCACACCTATTATTCTTGGAATTGATCCAGGCACACAAATACTTGGATATGCCCTTTTGAAAGGAGGTGCTCAGCCCAGTATAATTGAAATGGATGTGCTAAAACTCACCAAAGAAAAAGACATTTATGCTAGGCTGCAGATGATTCATGCAAAAATCATTGAGATCATAGAAAAACATCATCCTACTGAGTTTGCCATTGAAGCTCCTTTCTTTGGCAAGAATATACAGAGTATGTTAAAGTTAGGTAGGGCTCAGGGGGTTGCTATTGCTGCTGCAATGCATTATGATTTACCCGTTGCAGAATATGCTCCCAAAAAAGTGAAGCAAGCAATAACAGGCAATGGCAATGCTGATAAAGAAATGATTTGGAAAATGTTAGAACGAGTGTTCACCATCAAAAAACAGCCTAAATATTATGATGCTACAGACGCATTAGCTGTTGCATTGTGCCATCATCAACAAACCAGAGGTTTGATACTTCCTAAAAAAACCGTGGTGAAAGGAAAGAAGTCTGCAAAAAAATCGAATAGCTGGACCAATTTTATTGCTAAAAATCCTGAGCGCGTTCAGAAAAAATAATGCATTTATAAATGCTGAAGAATACTTGCTTGAATGGCTTTGAATTCTTCTACAGAAAAACTCAATTTAGGTGCTGCAAAATTGATATCATTTGCCCCATTGATTGGAATGAGGTGCAAATGCGCATGAGGCACTTCTAATCCAACAGTTACCATACTAATTCTATTACAAGGAAAACTAGCCTCTATTGCTTTCGCTATAGGCTGAGCAAATACCAACATTTCTGCTAAATAATTAGAGGGCAGATCAAACACTTTGTCTATCTCTATTTTAGGCACAACTAAGGTGTGCCCTTTTTGCAAAGGAGCAATATCTAAAAATGCATAAAATAATTCCGACTCTGCAATTTTGTAGGAAGGAATCTCGCCTGCTATTATTTTAGAAAAAATAGTCATGTACTAGACAGTGATATTATCAACCTTAAACTTCATTGTACCATTAGGTGCTTGCACTTCGGCAATCTCCCCAACCTTCTTTCCCAATAATCCTTTTCCAATGGGTGAAGTAGCGGAAATTTTAGCAGCTTTTAAATCAGCTTCTTTTTCTCCAACAATTTGATAAGTGATGGTTTTATTGGTAGCTAAATTCGTAATAGTCACTTTGGTTAATATAGTTACTTTGCTAGTATCGATGGTACTAGTATCTACAATTTTTGCATTAGAAATAGTAGCTTCTAATTGTTTAATTTTTGCTTCCAACATACCTTGTGCTTCTTTTGCAGAATCATACTCGGCATTTTCTTTCAAATCTCCTTTTTCTCTAGCTTCAGCAATAGCTTTAGATGCAGCAGGACGATCTACCGATTTTAGCTTATGAAGCTCTTCACGCATTTTATCAAATGTCTCCTGGGTTACGTAAGCATTAATTTCACTCATATCCTTCTGTTTTGTCTATAAAAAAAATACAACGCCACATAATTGTAGCGTTGCAGTACACAAATATATAAAAATTAGCTTAAATGATGCCTAATTTTTCGAGGGTAACCTGGGCCATTCTTTGATAAGCTTCGTGGCTATACCCAGCAATATGAGGGGTTACAAGGAATTGCGGCAGGGACATCAACTGCTCTAACTGAGCTTTTTCAGCTGCAGAATAAGTAGCTAATTGCTCGTTCTCCAGAACATCCAATCCGGCTGCTCTAATTGATTGATTTTGAAGCGCTTTTAGCAATGCTGCAGTATCGGTTACCTGGCCCCTACAGGTACTAATGAAATAAGGCTTCTTTTTTAAACCATCAAAAAAAGCATCATTCGCATAGTGATAAGTCAAATCGGTTAGAGGCAAATGTAAACTAATCACATCTGCCTTTTCCTGCACTTCTTTTAAACTAGATAAACTAATATTAGGGCGATCAATATTTTTGGGCAATATATCAACTACTAAAATTTGAACATCAAAACCAGATAAAACTTTTGCAAAAGCTGATCCAGTATTTCCATATCCAATAATGCCAACCGTTTTTCCAGTAAGTTCATCTGCCCTATTTAAATTTCTGATCCATTTGCCTTCTTTAACTTCTGCATATGAACTATTAATGCGATTCATTAAACTCAAGAGTAAGCCTAAACTATGTTCTCCAACAGTAGTTCGATTACCTTCCGGACTGGATACACATTGAATACCTTTTGTTGCAGCATAAGCAGCATCAATTAATTCCATTCCACTTCCCAATCTTCCAATCCATTTTAATTGAACTGCTTTATCAATGATGGATGCATCAATCTTTAATCTGGTGGTTACAATAATACCAATAGCATCTACTATTATTTCACTCAATTCTTGATAAGTAATAGCCGGCTCGTACACACATTCAAACCCTTTGCCAGAAAGCGTTTCCAACAAATAAGGATGAACTGGTGCTGTGATGATAACTTTTACTGACATAGTCAATTAAGGTTGATGCATTTTAAAGGTGAGTGCCGCGTAGTCTTCAAATGTTAAATTTTCTGCCCTCTTAGTAAATATGGGATCTTCTAATTGAGCTGCAGTAAAATAAGGCTTTAATGGATTTCGAAGCATTTTTCTTCTTTGACCAAAGGCCATTTTAACAATATGATAAAAACTTTTTTCTGATGCCATTGCCGGAAAATTAGCTTTCCTTTTAAACATGATTACACCACTATCTACTTTGGGTGGTGGATTAAATGCCGAAGGTGGTACATCAAATAAATATGTTACATCATAAAATGCTTGTGCTAAAACACTTAATATACCATAAGCTTTGGAATGTGGCTTTGCTGCAATTCTTTCTGCCACTTCTTTTTGAAACATACCCACCATCATCGGCACTTGCGCTTTCCAGTCCAAAACTTTAAATACAATTTGAGTGGAAATATTGTAGGGGAAATTACCTACTAAAACAAAGGACCCTTCAAAAGGTATAGCTGTTTCTAAAAAGTCCTCATTAATTAACTTACCCGCCAAATCAGGATAAGCATGTAATAAGTAATTCACTTTCTCAGTATCTAATTCTATTGCCTTGTATGAATGAGTGGGGATTTTATAAATAAACTCTGTTAATGCCCCTGCTCCAGGCCCTACTTCCACCAATTGTTCTATAGGCTCTTCCAGCAATACAGCGCGTATTTTTTCACAAACGGTCTTGTCTATTAAGAAATGCTGACCGAGCGATTTTTTAAGTGTGTATTGCATGTAGCAAAGTTAGGTTTTTGTGCGTACTTTTACAGCCTAATCAATAGGATATGAACACTGAGATCAGAAAACCGGTTATTGGCTTTACTTGTGGCGACTTGAATGGTATTGGATTGGAATTAATCATTAAATCCCTGTCTGATAGCAGAATCCTTGATTTTATGGTACCTGTTGTTTTTGCGAATAATAAAACTATCAATTTTTATAGAAAGGGCTTGCCTGAATTCAACCTAAACTTTGCCGTTTTGAACGATCTTTCTAAGTTGAATCCAAAACAAGTGAATGTATTCAATTGTTGGGAAGAGGAAGTTGAAATCACTCCAGGTGAATTAACTGCAACAGGTGGTAAATATGCACTTATTTCTTTAGAGAAAGCGGTTGAAGCATTAAAGAACAAGACAATTGATGGAATTGTAACTGCACCTATTCACAAGAAGAATATCCAATCGGAGGCATTTAATTTTAGTGGACATACTCCCTATTTACAACATGCATTTGGTAACACAGAAAACTTAATGCTATTAGTTGCAGAAAATTTAAGAATGGCCCTGGTTACAGAACATGTTACAGTAGGTGAAATTGCTAAGCATATCACTAAAGATAAAATCAAACAAAAATTAGCCATACTCAATGCTAGTTTGCAAAAAGATTTTGGAGTTGATAAACCTAGAATTGCCGTACTCGCTTTAAACCCACATGCGGGTGACGAAGGCTTAATTGGAAAAGAAGAAATAGAAATCATCAAGCCTGCTATTAAAGAAAGCAAGCAAAATATATTGGTATTTGGACCTTACTCAGCAGATGCTTTTTTTGCTAGAGGTGCACATGAGAAATTTGATGGCGTATTGGCCATGTACCACGATCAGGGTTTAATTCCATTTAAATCATTGGCTTTTGGAGAAGGTGTGAATTTTACAGCTGGCCTTCCTATTGTAAGAACTAGTCCAGATCACGGAACCGCTTTTGATATTGCTGGAAAAAACAAAGCAGATGCTAGCTCATTCACTGCAAGTATTTTTGAATGCGTTAGAATTATACATGCAAGACAGGGATATCATGACATGCGTTTGAATCCACTTAAGAAAATGAGTGCTAGAATGTTTGCTGGAGCAGTAGACGAAAGATTAGACGAAGCTTAATACTATTTACAGTTATCTGTAATTTCTTTAATGACATTAACTCCCCAATGAGGCATATAATATGCTGGGTTTAGTTTTGCCTGCGCAATTAGTTTTTCAGAAGCTATAATTGCAACTGCATAGGACTTAGCACAACCACCGCCAAACACAACAGGCATATGATACTGAAGGCTTGCCTCTAATGCATAGATTCTTGGATTTTCTTTATTGATTTTTTTAGCGGCCACTAATGGAGACTTTATTTTTTGCTCATACCTTAACCATCTTGTATAAGGACTTACAGACATCTTTGCAGTGTATGCTAAACTCTCTACACAAAGTAATTCATCATTCACTTGTATTTTTTTAGCTTTTTCAATCAATTCAATAGATTGATTTGCCAGATCGTCGGCATTATCCATTTTTAACATGGACATTCTAGACTTAATAAGTGCCATATAATACAAAGGAAGCCATTCATTCGTATAGGTTTTTGAAATGGGTTCTAATTTTAATAATACAGCTTGGTAATCTTTTACTGTAGATGCTACATCAAAAGATTTAACTACAAGATTCATATCTGTAGCAAACTGCACAGATTGACTTTGTACTGGATTAAAACAAACACAAAAGAATATGAATATACAATAGCGCATCTGCCATTAAAATTAGCGCTTTCTAATTAAAAGCTAGCATTGGATACCCCTTTGTTAATGGTATACTTAGTATAAGTGATTTCGATAGTGCCTTTTTTATTCTTCTTGGCTTTTTCTTTACTTACTGGAGCTTCGTCACCAAATTCCAAAGTAATACCATTAGGCAATTTATAATCCTTCGTATTAAATCCAAAGATAATTTTTGAAGGCAATCCATAATTTGCATAAGCACCATATTCCATGGTAATTTCAAAACTACCATTCTCCTTCGTTGTGGTGAAAGTCTTGTATACCAGAGATTCCACAGGATCAATCCATAAGGTTGAAATCACCCATTCTAACTGATCATCTGTTGGAACTAATTTGTACACTTCTAGGTTTTTTCCTTGATATACTTGTTTGCCAGAAGCAATGGCAATGTATTGATTGGTATTTAATAAAGAATTCATGGTAATAGACACTCCCCCTTTTGGCAACAAAGAGATACCACCATCTTTTTTTACTTTAATCAGATTGGGTTTCTTATAATATACTTTTACCTTACCTAAAGAGGCTTTGATAAAAGACACATCTGTTTTCATCACCCCTTCTGCCACATAATCATTGACTAGTGCCAATTTTTGTCTCACTTTTTCAACCAATACATTGGTTTGAGCAGTCATGCTGGATGATACAAAAAACAACAAACCAACTATAGCAAAGCATTTAATTTTCATAATATTAACTTAAAACATCTTTCTTTTTCATAATAACAACACTTGCCCCAACAAATAAAACTATATGAATACTCAACACCAATAAAGATGTTTTGATTTTCTGAATATTTAAAATACTTCCAGTGATGGCTTCATTGTTTTCAGTGACTTGAATATCAAAAAACTCTTTCCAATTATTCATGTGAGTAGTAAATAAATAAGGCTTTACCACATTAAATAATGGAATATTCAAAGTACTTAGAATAGTGAAAAACACAATAGCACTAATGGTTGCCACAATTGGACCAATAGAATTATTGGCAAGACTTGACATTAAGAATCCTAATGCAGTTACTGTTAACAAAGAGAAGCTTGCAAAAACAAATGCTCCTACATATCTCCAAAATACATCCTGACTTTCTATCAAAACCACATAGTTAGACTTCATTAAGAACAAATCATCTGTGCCAAAAATATACATGCTTAAAAACAATGCCAGAGCGGCTAACCATATTAATAATAAAATAGTATAAATACTTGCAGCGATAAATTTAGCCAACACCCACTGTGTTCTGCTATAAGGTGTGGTAAAAAGCAATCTTAGGGTTCCTAAATTAGCTTCTCCCGATAACATATCTGCCGCAATTAATGCTACCAATAATGGAACATGCACCAATAGTAATTGTAATAAAATATAACAAATCAAATATCCATTCAGTACTTTTCCATCAACAATCAAAGTATTATTGATATCCTTCATTAAAAAAGCAGCATAAGCTTCGCCATCAATCTTCAAACCCATTTGTATCACCCAAATTAATGCAGCAATGGCACCAAAAGCAATATAGGTTCTTGGCCTTTTATAAATTTTATATAATTCTATTTGAATAATCGACCACATTTAATTGGATTGAGAAGTGATTTGTAAGAAATAGTCTTCTAAAGAACGCTTTGCCTCTAATGATACTATGGGCAATTCGGCATTCACTATGTATTGATGCAATGCTGCTATTTTTTCAGTGGGTATAGATAAATAAATACCTTCTTCTCTATCTAATACATATGGTGCAAATTCAGATTGACTAATTTTTTCTTTAGCCAAAACATCGTTTGTAGTACTTAATCTCATTAAAGATTTTGATGGATCTAATAATGTCGCAGTTGGGCCTAAAGCAATTTTCTTGCCTTGATGGATAATCAAAATCTGGTGCGCCATTTGCTCTATTTCTGTAAGCAAATGAGAAGATACTAATACTGTCTTACCTTCTTTTTGAGCTAGGTCTTTGATTAAATGTCTAATATCGGCAATACCCTGAGGATCTAATCCATTGGTGGGCTCGTCTAAAATAACTAGTTCTGGTTGATGTACTAATGCAATAGCGATCCCTAGACGCTGCTTCATTCCTAAGGAGAATGTTTGTGTTTTATCCGAAGCTCTATTAGACAAGCCAACCTGTTGTAAGGTATGTTCAATTTGACTAGCACTGATTTTTTTCTGGCTCAGCTTGGCGAATAATTGTAGATGTTCTTTAGCAGTTAGATAAGGATATAAATCTGGTCGCTCGATAATGGCTCCCATTTTTTTGGCAATCTGATTTCGCTGAGCGATAATATCTTGACCAAAAATTTCAATATGCCCACTGGTTGGATGAATCAGAGAAAGCAACATTCTTATAGTAGTGCTCTTGCCAGATCCATTTTGACCCAAAAAGCCAAATATCTGACCTTCATTCACATCAAAAGATAAATCCTTGATAGCTTCAAGGCTACCAAAATTTTTACACAAAGAATCTACTTTAATGATGGACATATACTTATAACAAAAAGCCCCGAATTTAGTTCGGGGCTTTCATTGAATTTATTTGTATTGAGGAATCAAACCGTTGGCTAGATCCACCATTTGTTTTAATCCATCTTCAGGTAAGTTACCTTTTTTGAATTCAGCTAAAACATTAGGTAATTTGTTGCTCATCTCTAATAAGAAATGCGCTTCAAATTCTTTCACCTTGCTTACAGCTACTTCTTTCAATAAACCTTGAGTACCTAAGTAGATAATCGCTACTTGCTTCTCAACAGTGAAAGGAGAATATTGTGCTTGCTTTAAGATTTCAACGTTTCTTGCACCTTTATCAATTACATTCTTAGTTGCAGCATCTAAGTCACCACCAAACTTAGAGAAAGCTTCTAACTCACGGTATAATGCTTGGTCTAATTTTAATGTACCAGATACTTTCTTCATTGATTTGATCTGCGCGTTACCACCCACACGACTTACAGAGATACCTACGTTAATCGCTGGACGAATACCTGCGTTAAATAAGTTACCTTCTAAGAAGATCTGACCATCTGTAATAGAGATTACGTTTGTTGGGATATAAGCAGATACATCACCCGCTTGTGTTTCGATAATTGGTAATGCTGTTAAAGAACCACCACCTTTTACCAAATGCTTAATAGATTCTGGTAAATCGTTCATGTTCTTAGCAATCTCGTCGTTCGCAATTACTTTCGCAGCACGCTCTAATAAACGACTATGTAAATAGAATACATCACCAGGATATGCTTCACGACCTGGAGGTCTTCTTAACAATAATGATACTTCACGATATGCTACCGCTTGTTTTGATAAGTCATCAAATACAATCAATGCTGGCTTACCACAATCACGGAAGAACTCACCCACAGCAGCACCAGCGAATGGCGCATAGAATTGTTGAGGAGCTGGATCCGCAGCAGAAGCAGCAACGATAGTTGTATAAGCCATTGCGCCATTCTCTTCTAATGTTTTCATAACACCAGCAATAGTAGATGCTTTTTGTCCAATCGCAACATAGATACAATACACTGGTTGACCAGCATCATAAAACTCTTTTTGATTGATAATAGTATCAATACAAATTGCAGTCTTACCTGTTTGACGGTCACCGATAACCAACTCACGCTGACCACGACCAATAGGAATCATCGCGTCAATCGCTTTGATACCTGTTTGTAATGGCTCTTTTACTGGCTCTCTAAAGATTACCCCTGGTGCTTTACGCTCCAATGGCATTTCATATAAATCACCTTTGATAGGACCTTTGCCATCGATAGGCTCACCTAACATATTAATTACACGACCCACCAAACCTTCTCCTACTTTAATAGAAGCGATCTGACCAGTTCTCTTTACTTTGTTTCCTTCTTTGATTGACTTGCTATCTCCCATCAATACCACACCCACATTGTCTTCTTCTAAGTTCAATGCAATTGCTTTAACGCCGTTTTCAAACTCCACCAATTCACCACTTCTAACGCCATTTAAACCATATACACGGGCAATACCATCACCCACTTGTAATACGGTTCCCACTTCTTCCAAATCAGCCGAAGCATTGAAATTACTCAATTGCTGTCTTAGTATCGCTGATATTTCATCAGGTTTAATGTCCGCCATAACTGTCTATTTTAATGTAATTGTTATTTTATATTTTACTTATAAATTCGTTATTCAAAAATTGCTTTTTGATATCTCTTAAATCTCTTGCAATACTCGCGTCAACGATATTGTTATTGAATTCTAAAACAAATCCACCAATAATAGCTTCATCCGTTTTAGTAGTTAACTCAACTGATGCAAACTGATGTGCTGATTTTACTTTTTCTTCAATTGATTTTTTCAAATCATCACTTACTTGAACTGCAGTAGTTAAAGTAACTTGATGTATTCCTTTAATCGCATTGTACTGCTCAATAAAAGCAGTGGCCATTTCAGGTAATTCAGCTTCTCTGCCTTTCTTTACTAATAAAACAGTAAATGAATTGGTCAAGCTGCTTACATTACTCTTGGTAACAGCATCAATGATGCTATTCTTTTGACCTGCATTAATAATTGGACTTCTTAATACATTAACAAAATCTTGATTAGCATTACAAACAGCATGAATATATTTCATGTCTGCATATATTGTCTCTAATTGATTTTGCTCTGTAGCTAAATCAATTAAACTTTTTGCATATCTACTTGCTAAACGTGCGTTAGACATCTTTTTTAATTTAATTTAACTCCTTCAGCTAATTGCTTAATATAAGCTTCTTGTTCTGCTTTATTAGACAACTCTTTTCTTAATATTTTTTCAGCAACATCAATCACCAAACCACCCACTTGATTTTTCACATCAGTGATGGCTGCATTTTTTTGTTGTTGGATAGCCAATTGCGCATCAGCTAAAATTCTGTCATATTCTGACTTTGCTTTTTCTTTCGCATCTGCTATCATTTTTTCAGAAGCTTCTTTAGCTTCTTTGATTAATGTAGCTCTCTCTTCGCGTGCCTTAGCCAACAAAGTTTCGTTTTCGTTTTGCATAGTTGCAATTTCAGCCTTCATCTTGTCTGCACGCAATAAAGCTTCTTCAATACCGTTCTCACGATCTGAAATAGCTTTTAACATTGGCTTCCATGCAAACTTGCCTAATATCACTAATAAAACTACAAACGCAATGGTATTCCAAAATACCAAACCGATATCTGGTAATACTAAAGGGTTAATTTCTAATATGAACATAAGATTCGTTTATCTTAATTAATAATTTCAAAGTTAAAATAGGCCCTTCGCCCTGTGCTAGGGCCTATTTAATTTTTTGGATATCCAAATTGATTATCCGTTACCTAATAAGGCAACAACCACAGCAAACAAGGCAACGGCCTCAACGAATGCAGCAGCAACAATCATACTTGAACGGATATCATTCGCAGCTTCTGGCTGACGAGAAATACCTTCAACAGCACCTTTACCAATCTGACCGATACCAATACCAGCACCGATAGCAGCTAATCCAGCGCCAATTGCAGCAATACTTCCTACCATTTTTTTAAATTTTAATTGTTATTGAAAAAATCTTTAATAATATTTTAGTGATGAGCAGCATCTGCATGTTCATGATGATGTTCTTCATTAGCCATACCAATATACATTGCAGTTAACATAGTGAAAATATAAGCTTGCAAGAATGCAACCAATAATTCAATCACACCAATAAATACTGCGAATGGAACTGCGATAGCAGAAGCAAACACTGTCTTGAATATAAAAATGATACAAATCAAACTCAATACTAAAATGTGGCCTGCAGTAATGTTCGCAAATAAACGAATCATCAATGAAATAGGCTTTGTAAACACACCAATTAACTCAATCGGAGCTAAGAATAACTTCATACTCCAATGCATTCCTGGCATCCAGAAAATATGCTCCCAGTAATTTTTGTTAGCACTTAAATTCACCACAATAAACACACATACTGCCAACATCATAGTGAATGCGATATTACCGCTTACATTAGCACCCCCTGGGAAAAAAGGAATTAATCCTAAAAAATTATTGGTTAAAATCAAGAAGAATACGGTTAACAAAAATGGCATGAACTTAGCATACTTTTTCTTGCCAATATTTGGAATAGCTAATTCATCTCTTACAAATAATACAATTGGCTCCATTAAAGATTGAATTCCTTTAGGAGCAGTTGTTACACCTGTTTTCTTATAAGCATTTGCAGCGGATAAGATCACGATTAAGATAATCAAAACAGATACAAATAAACTAGCTACATTTTTTGTGATAGAGATATCTAACAATTGCTTGCTTGCTTCTTCATCTACTTCACCAGCAGCATTTACTATTTTAGTTTTTCCTTCTACTAATTTGTAATCGAAATTTCCACGATACACTACTGGCTCATGATGCTCATTCATAAATTTCTCAGAAGAGAATACTTCAAAACCTTTCGAAGTATGTAAGATAACAGGCAAATAGATGGAAGTATGTCCCCATAAATGCCAGCTATGATCGTCTTTGATGTGTTCTAAAATAGTTTCTGTAACATTAAATTCACCTTCTTCTTTTGCTGCATGTGGAACTGCAGCTTCAGTAGCTGCTGCTACCTGATTGGTATCTGCAACCACTACATTTTCATTAGCCATTACAACTGTTGAAAATAAGATCGCCACAAGGCTCAAACTCACTACCAGTAAAGATTTAAAACGATTTAAGTACATACCTATCTCAAAATTTGCGGCAAAGATAGGAATAAAGTTCTTGAAATAGCCTAATTCTTAACAGAAATTGAATCTGTCTAAAAAAACTTTCAGCAATACACAAGTTGCTGTATTTCAATAATTTAGGAAATTATTAAGCACTTGCCTGAGCGGCTATTTGAAGTTCTATCAGACTGGCATAATATCCACCCTTTTCTACCAGGTCTTCATGGGTGCCCATTTCCTTAATTTCACCCTTGTCCAGAACAATGATTGTATCCGCTTTTCTTATGGTAGAAAGCCTATGTGCAATCACCACTGAAGTCCTTCCTTTGATCAAAGTATCGATGGCTTTTTCTATCATTTGCTCACTTTCGGTATCAATAGAAGAAGTGGCTTCGTCTAAGATTAAGATCGCTGGATCATATAAAAGCGCCCTGATAAAACTTAATAACTGTCTTTGTCCCAAACTTAATGTAGCACCTCTTTCCATTACCTGATAATCATAGCCTCCTGGCAATTGCATAATAAAATCATGCATACCAATCATTTTAGCTGCTTCTACCACTTTATCCATTCCGATGTTTGGATTTCTTAAGGTTATATTATCGACGATAGAACCTGAAAATAAAAACACATCCTGTAATACCACGCCAATTGACGCTCTTAATCTATTCAATGAATAAGATTCAAGTGGTTGATTGTCTAATAGTATTTGTCCACCTTGATAAGGATACAATCTATTTAAAATACTAATGATAGATGTTTTACCACTACCCGTATGACCTACTAAAGCAATGGTTTTCCCTGCATCCACTTTAAAACTCACATCTTTCAAAACCCATGTAGGTGGATCATAAGCAAATTGTACCTTGTTAAATTCTATTGCTCCTTGAATGGTTGCTGGTTCATATTGTCCCTTATCCAAAGTAATATCTTCATTGTCTAATACCTTAAATACTCTCTCTGCTGCAACCATACCCATTTGCAAAACATTGAATTTATCTGCAATCATTCTAAGGGGTCGAAAGATTTGGTTTAAAAATAAAATAAAGGCAACCAATAAACCTGCATCCAAAGAACTATCAGCCACCCACCAAACTATTAAACCAATACTTAAAGCCAATACCACTTCCACCACTGGAAAAAAAACAGAGTAAGCAAAAATGGCTTTGATATTAGCAACCTTATGTTGTTGATTGATTTTTTCAAATTTTTTCATTTCTCTTTCTTCTGCAGCAAAAGCTTGAACCACTTGCATTCCAGAAATATGTTCTTGCACAAATGCATTCAATGCAGCTACTGCATTTCTAACTTGGATAAAACTTTTGTTTACACTCTCTTTGAAAAAATAAGTAGCTATCAACATAATTGGAAATGGCACCAAACAAATCAATGTCAATTTCCAATTAATAAAAAACATCGTAGTTAAAGTAACAATAATGGTCAATAGGTCTGCCAAGATGGGAATCAATCCATCTGAGAAAATATCATTGATACTTTCAATATCATTAATGGTTCTAGTAGTTAAAGTGCCAATGGGCGTTTTATCAAACTGGCGCATCTCCCAAAGCATAATTTTCTCATACACTTGATTTCTTAAATCCCTGATAACCTGTTGCCCCAGCCAAGCCATTCCAAAAGTGAACAAAAATCTGAAGATGGTTTCTACAATAATAAAAGCCACCTGAAAAATAGTCAATGCTAAAATAAGTTGCAATGCAGTAGAAAAAGCATTGCCTGGTAAAACCCAATGAAGCCAGCTTGGCAAGACCACTGCCTTTCCAATGGCAGTATTCACGGTTACTTGAATAATGTATGGTCTGATAGGTGTAGCGAATGCCAAAAAAATTGCCAAAACCAAATTTCCCCAAAAAATGAAACGGTATGGCTTAACAAATGAGAAGACCCTAGAAAGCAAGGCCAATTTAAATATTTTCTTAGCGGGTTGTTCTGACATAAGTCCTCAAAGTTACACTCATTTTTACGTATTTTCGTAGACCAATGGACAATATAGAAAACGATATCCATCCAGTCATCAAAAACTGGGATTTAGATGAAGAACAAGAGAAAAAAGAAATTGTTCGACATTATCGTGCCTTGTTGAAAATGCTGAAGTCCAAATTAAAAAAAGGCGACAAGGAATTATTAAGAGCTGCTTTTGAAATGGCTGCGGATGCGCATAAAACCATGCGTAGAAAAAGTGGTGAACCTTATATACTTCATCCCATTGCAGTAGCCATGATTTGCGTGGATGAAATTGGCCTGGGGGTAAGAAGTACTATTTGCGCTTTGTTACATGACACTGTGGAAGACACAGATGTCAGTTTGGATGATATCAAAAGTGAATTCGGTAATGAGATTGCCAAAATTGTTGATGGCTTAACCAAGATCTCTACTGTAATGACCACTAACAGTAGTCAACAAGCAGAAAATTTCAAGAAGATTTTATTGACGCTAACAGATGATCCAAGAGTGATTCTGATTAAGCTTGCCGATAGGTTGCATAATATGCGTACCATGGATTCTATGAAGCAAGAAAAACAATTAAAAATTGCTTCAGAAACTATTTGGGTATACGCTCCCCTAGCACATAGAATGGGCTTGTATAATATTAAGACAGAATTAGAAGATCTGTCGATGAAATATTTAGAGCCAGATAAGTATAGAGAGATTGCTAAAAAATTAGCAGAGACCAAAAGAGAAAGAACAAAATACATCAACGAATTTATCAGACCATTAAAAGATAAATTAAGCAATACCCAATACGCCACTGAGATTTATGGTCGTCCAAAAAGTATTCACTCTATTTGGAATAAAATAAAAAAGAAGGGAGTAAGTTTTGAAGAAGTGTATGACTTATTTGCCATCAGGGTTATTTTGGATGTGCCATTAGAAATTGAGAAAGAAGCATGTTGGAAAGTGTACTCTGTTATTACAGATGAATATCTCCCTTCTCCAGAAAGATTAAGAGATTGGTTGAGCAATCCAAAAAGTAATGGATATGAAGCGTTGCACACCACCGTGATGGGACCACAAGGTAAATGGGTAGAAGTACAAATTAGAACCAAGCGCATGAATGAGATTGCCGAGAAAGGTTTGGCTGCTCATTTTAAATACAAAGAAGGCACTCCATCGGAAGATCGATTTGATAAATGGTTTATTCAAATACGAGAAGCATTAGGCAATCAACAAGAAGATGGTATAGATTTTTTACAAGATTTTAAAACCTCTTTTTTAGCAGAAGAGATTTATGTATACACACCTAAGGGTGAGGTGAAAATGCTACCAACCAATAGCTCAGCTTTGGACTTCGCATTTTACATTCACACCGCAATTGGATCTAAATGTATTGGCGCTAAAGTCAATCACAAATTGGTTCCTATTGGACATACTTTGAGAAGTGGTGATCAAATAGAAATTATTACCAGTAATAAGCAAAAGCCCAGTGAGGATTGGCTAAACTTAGTGGTTACCGCAAAAGCAAAAAATAGTATTAAGGATGCTTTAAGAGAAGAGAAAAAATCTATTGCAGAAGAAGGAAAATATACATTACAAAGAAAATTAGAAGGATTAGGAGCAGCTTATAATCCATATAATATTGATCAATTAGTCGCTTATTATAAATTACCAAGTCAATTAGACTTGCATTATAATATAGCCATCAAAAAGAATGACTTGAAAGACCTTAAACTATTTCAAGTGATTGGCGACAAAATTGAAGCACCTAAGCCTATTCAAACAAATACAGAAACAGAGGCAGTTGTATACGATCCTACCCAAAAAACATACAATAAGAAAGATTCTGAATTAGTCATTTTTGGAGAATCCAGCGACAAGATTCAATATAGCTTAGCTAAATGTTGCAACCCTATTCCAGGGGATGATGTATTTGGTTTTGTAAGCACAGGCAAGGGATTGATCATTCATAGAACAAATTGCCCTAACGCAACTCAATTACTGGCCAACTACGGCCACAGGGTTGTTAAAACCAAATGGGCTAAAAATAAAGAGATTTCTTTCCTAACAGGCCTTCGTATTATTGGCTTGGATGATGTAGGCGTAGTGAATAAAATTACTAACATTATCAGCGGAGAATTAAAGATCAATATTGCCGCTTTAACCATAGAATCTACTGAAGGTCTGTTCCAAGGTACCATTAAAGTGTATGTACACGACAAGGACGAATTGGAGTTACTTGTGGATAAAATAAAATCTTTAAATGGAATTCAGCGAGTAGACAGATTTGACACCGAGAGCGTGTAAAAAAAACATATTTTTGTTGCTCAAATACAAAATCATGGTAGATGTAATTTTAGGCCTTCAATGGGGCGACGAAGGAAAAGGTAAAATAGTAGATTATTTTGCTCCCAATTATGATGTGATTGCTAGGTTCCAAGGTGGGCCTAACGCAGGTCATACCTTATATGTGAATGGCACTAAAATGGTTTTACACCAAATACCTTCTGGTATTTTTCATCAAGACAAAATTAATATTATTGGAAACGGTGTCGTATTGGATCCAGTAACATTGAAAAAAGAATGTGATGCGGTGGCTACCATGGGCGTAGATGTAAAAAAGAATTTATTTATCTCAGAGCGTACCAATATCATTATCCCTTCACACAGAGCATTAGATAAAGCATCTGAATTATCAAAGGGTGAAGCAAAAATTGGTTCTACTTTAAAAGGCATTGGCCCAGCTTATATGGATAAGACGGGCAGAAACGCTTTGAGAGTGGGCGATTTATTGGACAAGAAATTCATTAGCAAATACATTGCTTTAAGAATGAAGCATCAAAAGATTTTGGATAGCTACAATTTCAATGAAGATATTTCTGAAATGGAATCTGAGTTTTTTGAAGCTATTGAATTCTTAAAGACTTTAAATATCATTAACTGCGAATATTTTATCAATGAGCAAATCTCAAAAGGTAAAAAAGTATTAGCAGAAGGCGCTCAGGGTTCTATGTTAGATATTGATTTTGGAACCTTCCCATTTGTAACTTCTTCCAATACTATTTCTGCAGGCGTTTGTACAGGATTAGGTATTTCTCCAAAACAAATCGGAGAAGTATTTGGTATTACTAAAGCTTATTGTACAAGAGTGGGCAGTGGACCTTTCCCTACCGAACTATTTGACGAGAAGGGTGATGAGTTAAGGAAAATAGGATCTGAATTTGGCGCTACCACAGGCAGACCTCGTCGTTGTGGTTGGATTGATTTAGTGGCATTAAAATACACCTGTATGATCAATGGTGTGACACAAATTATCATGACCAAGGCAGATATCTTGGATTCATTCAAAGAATTGGAATTAGGCGTTGCTTATGAAATGGAGGGAAAACAAATAGATTTTGTTCCATTCCAATTGGTGGGAACACCGGTAAAACCTATTTGGAAAAAAATGACTGGATGGAACACCGACTCTAGCAAAATGAAGCATGCGAACGAAGTTCCTGCTACTATGAAAACATATATTGAATTTATTAATAGCTACTTGGGGGTTGATGTAAAATATGTTTCTAATGGACCAGGCAGAGACCAAATTATACACTTATAATTTGATAAAAAAAAGAGTCCTTTTTTTTGGTAAATAAAGAAATGATTTGAAATTTTACGGTGTAATTTTGTAATACCTATGGCAGTGAAAACAGAAAAAGCAAAAAAGTCCGCAACCAAAAAATCAACATTTGATGCAGCGGAAAAAGTGAGTAAATCAGCTTCTAAGAAAAAGGTTGTTGACGATGATGACGACTTGGATGAAGAAGAGGAAGTAGATGATGATTGGGGAAAAGCAGACGAAGACGATGATAGCTGGGATCCAGATTTTGACGAATTTGATATTCCAAAAAGCAAGACTCCAAAGAAAGCCGGTAAAGGAAAGAAAGGTAAGGAAGAAGATGATGATCTTGGATTAGATGATGATCTTAATTTAGATGATGACTTAAGTCTTGACGATGACGATTTCGACGACGACTTCTAGTTCTCAATAGAATACAAAGCATTTAAAGAGGCCTGTAAAATATCATTTTTACGGGCCTCAAATTTTTCTGACATACCCTTAGGCAATTTGAGTTCATAAGGCTTGCCTGTAGCTAACCACTTTTCTATTCCTGGATTATGCTCTTGTAAAAATTTCAAATCTATAGAAAGTATTTTAGCGATCACCGCTAATTGATATCTACCACTTATCATCAGGGTATCCATAGCTTCATTTGAAGCTAATGCATTTGTTTTCTTTGGTTTTATCAAAGATGGCTTTAGATCAAAGTTTTCAAATTGTTCTGTTTCAAAAACATATTGTGTTGCAATAAATTTTTTAACATGATTACGCGTTTCTAAAGGCAACTCATATTGTATTGCCCAAAAATCTTTGGTTCCCTTTTTTTTGATAGCCTGCCTTACCCTTCCTGCACCGCCATTATAAGCGGCCACTACCAATAACCAATCTCCAAACTCAGCAAAAGATTCTCTTAAAATAGTAGCTGCTGCTTGAGTACTTTTTTCATAATCCATCCTCTCGTCTACTGGAGATAATTTTAAGCCCAATCGCTTGGCTTCCTCTGGCATAATTTGCCAAGGACCAGCAGCTCCAGCCCAAGAAACTACACCAGCATTTAAGCTGCTTTCAATAACACTTAAATACTTTAATGTGGTTGGAACACCATTTGCAATTAAAATATGATCATATAAATTGAAATAAGGTTTAGCCCAGGTTTTCATTTTTTGCAAACTCGCAGCTTGCTTCTCCATATAAGATTGAATAAAACTAACTGCCTTTGGATTTAACTGATACTGCATCTGATTGGCTTGGGTATCAGCTTTCACTACTGTAAATAAACTCGTAAAGCCCACTCTATCCGTTGAAGCTTCTTGCGCATTACCATTTTGGATAATGAGCATAAGCATTAAACCACTAAAAAAACAAACTCTTATTGAATTCATGATGCACTCATCATTTTCTTTGAAAATTGCAATAATGCAGTTTCATTAAAAGATTGACTCATTACCTGCAAACCAAATGGCATTCCGTTACTATGTTTAAATAAAGGAATTGAAATGGCAGGAATACCCACCAAATTCGCATACACTGTATAAATATCTGCCAAGAACATTTCTGTTGCAGAATGTTGATGTTTGCCTATTTCAAATGCAGTAGATGGAACTGTAGGAGAAACTAAAATATCATATTGACTAAATAAACTATTGGTAAGATCCACTAGTTTTTGTCTTACTTGTTGTGCCTTAGTAAAATAAGCATCAAAATAACCCGCACTCAAAACAAAACTGCCTAATAAAATTCTTCTTTGCACTTCTTCTCCAAATCCTTCTGTTCTGCTCAACTTATATAGTTCTGTTAAATCATCTAATGGCTTAGAAGTTCTATGTCCAAAACGAATTCCATCAAATCTGGATAAATTACTACTTGCTTCAGCAGTAGTTAATACATAATATGTAGGAACCAAATAGGAAAGCAAAGAAAAATCAACCGCTTCCACTAAATATCCTTTTTCCCTTAAGCCGTTTAAATAAGCTTCTGTTTGTTGTTTAATCTCTGGATCCAATCCAGGATGGGTTAGCGTCTCTTTGAAATATGCTACTTTTTTAGGTACCGTATCTGCCTGAATTGTTTTTGAAAAACTAGGTACTGACTTATCCGAAACAGTACTATCAAAATTATCAGCACCCGCAATTGCTTCTAATACTAAAGCCGCATCATCTATATTGGTGGTAAAAATACCTATCTGATCAAAAGAAGAAGCATAAGCAATTAATCCATATCTAGAAATCATGCCATAACTTGGCTTTAAACCTACAACGCCACAAAAATCTGCCGGCTGTCTTACCGATCCACCCGTATCAGAACCCAAACTCACCATGCACAAACCAGCTTGCACTGCAACGGCCGATCCACCAGATGAACCTCCAGGAACCAAAGAAGTATTCATTGCATTTTTTACAGGACCGTATGCAGAATTTTCGTTGCTACTTCCCATGGCAAATTCATCACAGTTTTGACGACCAATAATAATCGCGCCTTCTGCTAATAATTTTTCAATAGCAGTTGCTGAATATACTGCTGTATAATTTTCTAAGATTTTAGAAGCCGCACTTACTTTATGATCTTTATAGCAAAGCACATCTTTGATGCCAACCACCACACCATGAAGTTTACCAACCAACTGTTTTTTTTCAGAAACTTGATCTAATTCTTTGGCGCGCACTAAAGCATCCTCCGCAAATACTTCTAGGTATGCATTAAGGTCTTGATGCTTGCTAATTTGATCTAGATAATGTTGAACTGCTTGAGCACAGGTTTGTTCACCGGCTAAAAGTGAAGCCTGGTATTGATCGATGTTATTGAAAAGAAACAAAGCCTAAATTTTTAAGCAGACTTCTCGTCTTTTTCTTTAATGCCGTCTTCGATTTCTTTTTTCACGTTATTTTTAGCATCGTTGAATTCACGAATACCCTTTCCTAATCCTTTCATGAATTCAGGTATTTTTCTTCCACCGAACATTACTAAAATAACAACACCAATAATTAATAATTCTTGAAATCCTAAGTTGCCCATGATATTAAATTTAGAATATTAAAGGTACGGTAAATCGGTAATTAAAAGACAAAAAAAAGCAGCCCATAGGACTGCTTTATATGATAAATAGTTAGACTACTAGAATCTTTTTTCCTTAATACGAGCACTCTTACCACTTCTATCTCTTAAGTAGTACAATTTAGCACGGCGTACTTTACCAGACTTGTTCAATACAATTGAATCAATGTTTGGAGATAAGAATGGGAACAAACGCTCCACACCCACACCGTCAGAGATTTTACGAACAGTGAAAGAAGCTGTAGCGCCATTTCCTTGAGACTTGATTACATCTCCACGGAATGACTGAATACGCTCTTTACCACCCTCTACAATCTTGTAGTTTACGGTAATATTATCACCAGCTTTAAATGCTGGATACTCTTTTTTTGCTGTTAATTGCTCGTGTACAAACTTTACTGCTGCGCTCATAATTCATGTTTTTTGCGGACGGCAAAGGTAGGGTTACCCTTGCTATTATCCAAATTATTTGATCCAAATATTAAATTCAGGGCCTTTGGAGGCTATTTTCGACTATCTAGCGATGTTTACAGCGCGTTTTTCGCGGATTACAGTCACTTTAATCTGTCCAGGATAGGTCATTTCGGTCTGAATTTTCTGAGCAATTTCGAAGCTTAACTGGTCAGAAGACTGATCTGTTACCTTTTCTGCCTCTACAATTACCCTCAATTCTCTACCTGCTTGAATCGCATAGGCTTTTTCTACGCCTTGGTAATTCATTGCCAAATTCTCTAAATCCTTGATTCTCTGAATATATTGTTGCATAATCTCCCTTCTAGCCCCTGGTCTTGCACCACTGATTGCGTCACAAGCCTGGATAATAGGAGAAATTACATATTGCATTTCCATTTCATCGTGGTGGGCCCCAATAGCATTTACTACCGCTGGATTCTCACCATATTTCTCTGCCAATTTAGCCCCTAATAATGCGTGGCTTAATTCTGTTTCCTCGTCTGGCACTTTACCAATATCGTGTAATAAACCTGCTCTTTTAGCCAATTTAGGATTCAAACCTAATTCTGCGGCCATGATACCACATAAATTAGCGGTTTCTCTAGAGTGCATTAATAAGTTTTGGCCATAAGAAGATCTGAATCTCATTTTACCGATAATTCTAATCAACTCTTTATGTAAACCATGAATACCTAATTCAATAACTGTTCTCTCTCCTATCTCTGCAATTTGCTCTTCTAATTGTCTTCTTGTTTTTTCTACCACTTCTTCAATTCTTGCTGGGTGGATACGACCGTCCGCCACCAATCTTTGCAAACTCAATCTTGCGATCTCACGACGCAATGGGTCAAATGAAGATAATAAAATCGCTTCTGGAGTATCATCCACAATTAAGTCAACACCAGTAGCTGCTTCAATCGCACGAATATTTCTACCCTCTCTACCAATGATCTGACCCTTCATCTCATCAGACTCTAAATTGAATACAGTTACTGTATTTTCAATCGCCACTTCTGCAGCAGTTCTTTGAATAGATTGGATAATAATCTTACGCGCTTCTTTATTCGCTTTTTGTTTAGCTTCTTCAATAATATCCTGTTGTAAAGCAAGGGCTTGACTTTGCGCCTCGTTCTTTAAACTCTCAATTAATTGTTGCTTAGCATCTTCCGCACTAAGATTGGCGATTTTTTCTAATCTGCGAATATGTTCTTCTTGATGTTTCTCTAATTCAGTTCTCTTCAAATTAACGATATCAATCTCACGATTTAATTTTTCTTTGATGACATCGTTTTCTTTGATTTGCTTGTCTAAGGCAACCGTTTTTTGATTGATATTTAGTTCGTTTTGCTTGATGCGATTTTCCGCTTCACCAATTTTTTTATTACGCTCTAAAATCTCTCTTTCATGATCGGCCTTCAATTGCACAAAACGCTCTTTAGCTTCTAATTGCTTTTCTTTTTTAATGGTTTCAGCTCTTAGTTCAGCTTCTTTTAAAATATTGGCTGCTTGAGCCTCCGCTTCTTCTACCTGCTTCTTAGTATTTCTGGCAAAAACCAACTTGCCAAGTACGAGACCCCCTACTAAAGAGGATGCTCCTATGATGATAAATAATATGGTTTGGTCCATTGTTAAAGTCTTGTTGTTTTAAAAAATACACACTGCCCCTTTTCGTGACGGGAACGAAGATAATCAATTAATAATCAAATTGGTAATGAAGGAAGGGATTAAGTGCCGGAAATGGCTCTTTCGATGCTATTTTTTAACGTTTCTATCTGATTTTGAACGTTTTCTAGCTCATATAAATTCTGTCCAGACTGCTGCTGTTCGGTGGCAAACCATAAAAGGACCATGGAGATATAGTCTTGCATGTCTTTTCCAGCATAAGCGCCTTTAAATTCGATCATTTTTTGGTTAATGATGGCAGCCGTCTTTCTCACCGCTTCTTCGTCCTTAGGTGCAACCTTAACCCTGTATGTTCTATCTGCAATGGTAATATTTACCGGTATCATTTCTTCTTGACTAGACATGGTATGGGGTATTAAGGATTTAGATTTTGAATCGAATGATCAATTTCTTTAATGTATTGATCTATCTGCTTCATTAATTTTGCTTTATCAGCTGGATCCATATTAGATTGTCGCATGCTAGCAGCCGCCAATTTGGTTTCTGCATCTTTCAATTGATTGCCCAAGAGTTGCTGTTGCTCCTCTGCAATCCCCAATTTGGATTTCAATTGCTGATTTTCTTTTTCAAGTGCTGCATAGTTTTTTAATAAAACCTGAAGTTTTTCTTGAAGCCCTTGTAAAGATGATTGCAAATTAACCATGTAGTAAAATTGTGATTATTTTCTGATTTCTGCTTGGATATTTTTTTCAAATTGACCAACCAGTTTTTTCATCATGCCATCTATTTCGGTATCTGTCAATGTTTTATCAGAAGCATTGAATACAAAATTAATAGCCACTGATTTTTTCTGATGACCCAGTTTTTCACTTTCAAATACATCAAATACTCGAGTACTTGACAAAGCATTTAATTGTGCAGCCTTGATACAAGACTCAATAGCCTCATATGTGATAGACTGTGGCAAAACCAATGCCAAATCTCTTTCCACAGAAGGATATTTAGATACTTCTTGATAGACTACTTTATGCTGTTGATAGTATTGTAATAAGCTTGCTAGATCAAATTGAATATACATCACTGACTGCTTGATATCAAAAGCTTGTAATTTTTTTGAACCAATCACTTCAATAGCACCTAACACTGTTTTTTGATGTAACAATTGAACTGTTTGTCCCTTTCTATGATATTCAATTTCATTCACTCCAATGATGGTTAAGATCGCTTCTGCGATTCCTTTTGCCACAAAGAAATCTTGCGTGATACCCTTTTGTCTCCAACCATCTTCGTGTTGCTTTCCTGAAAGATAAATTGCCAATTGCTCTCCTTCTTCATATTTGCCTGCAGCATTCACCGCATAGACTTTTCCCATTTCAAAGAAAGAGATTTGCTGATTTCTTCTATTGATATTATAAGCCACTGCTTCTAATCCTGTTTCCAACATAGAAGGCCTCATTACATCTAAATCTGCACTTAAATTATTCAACATCTTTACCGCATGTTGTAAACTTTCTTCAGAAAAATATTTACTATTGGTAATAGAGTTAGTTAAAATTTCTGTGAATCCTTTGCCCACTAAATATTGAGCAATTTTATCTTTGAATTTTTCTTTTTGCTCTAATGGATCAATCGATGGACTCATGGTAATCACACTTGGAATAGCGATATTATCTAAGCCATCAATTCTCAATACTTCTTCCACAATATCAGCTGGTAAACTAATATCTGGTTTATGATAAGGTACTGCTACTTCAATACTATCTGTAGTTTGATGAATCAATTCGAAACCTAAACTTTTTAAAATAGTGATTACTTTTTCGGTAGGATATAGTTTACCGCTTAATTTTTTCAAATACGCCAAAGGCAATACCACTTTGGTTTTGGTAGCTGGACTAGGATACACATCTACAACCTTACCAATTTTACCACCAGCAATTTCCTGTATCATTAAAGCGGCTCTTTCTAATACTTTAACTGTACTATCAATATCCACTCCTTTTTCAAAACGCGTTGCTGCATCTGTTCTTAAACCATGGTGAACAGATGTTTTTCGAATACTTACATTATTAAACCAAGCACTCTCCAAGAAAATAGAAGTAGTAGCATCTTTCACTCCACTGTTTAATCCACCAAACACACCTGCAATACACATTGGTTTTTCAATATCACTGATCATTAAATCTGATGCAGTTAATTTTCTCTCTGTTCCATCCAAACTAATAAAGCTTGTTCCAGCTGGATATTTCTTCACCACTACATGTTGGTCTTTGATCACTGATGCATCAAAAGCGTGCAATGGTTGACCAGTTTCATGTAAAATATAATTCGTGATGTCTACAATATTATTAATAGATCTTAATCCAATGGATTGTAATTTATTTTTTAACCAAGCAGGAGATGCTTTTACTTGCACCCCTTCTATCACCACACCCGCATATCTTGAACATGCTTGTTGATCTTCAATAGTTACTTTATAAGTTGGAACCGCTTGATCAATGTTGAATGTCTTGCCATAAGGACTTTTAGCACTCACTGGGGTTTCATGATAAGATAAATAAGCACAAACATCTTTTGCAACACCATAATGACTCATTGCATCCATTCTATTGGGCGTTAAACCAATTTCATAAATCCAATCTTCGTAATAATCAAATAAACTAGCTACCGGAGTGCCCACTTGAATAGCAGCATCCAAAACCAAAATACCATCATGATTATCACTCAATCCAATTTCATCTTCTGCACAAATCATCCCTTGAGAAGCTTCTCCTCTGATCTTTGCTAATTTCATGGTTAAAGGAGCACCATTTTTTGGATAGATGGTTGTTCCAATGGTTGCCACCACTACTTTTTGTCCAGCTGCTACATTCGAAGCACCACAAACTATATTCAATGGTGTTTCTGTTCCAATATTTACCTTGGTTAATTTTAATTTATCTGCATTGGGATGTTGAACAGTTTCTACTACTTCTCCCACTACTAATCCAGTAAGACCACCTTTAAAATTTTCATATTTTTCTAATGATTCTACTTCTAATCCAATTGAAGTCAATATGGTAGACAATTTTTCAGGGCTAATGGTTTGAGGTAAGTATTCACTCAGCCAATGGTAACTAATGGTCATGTTGTAGCTTTAAAGTAAGGCTCCAAAAATACTAAATTTTAGCCTAAAAAAAGGTGCAATACCTGTTAATAAGTCCAAATTTGCTGTGAATTACTATCGGAGTAGTACTGTGAAAAACAACATTTACACCAAAACAAGGAAGTCTAAGTTTGCTGGGTTAAATTCGCAATAAGAAAATAGTGAATAAGATATGCCGCTTCCCAATTTAAATACGAATAGAAATATTAGAAAGAAAAGTCCTTCTGCCGATATCAGCACCATGATGTATGGCAAAATACCCCCTCAAGCAAGGGAGTTGGAGGAAGCAGTTTTGGGTGCCATTCTTTTAGAAAAAAGTGCATTTGATACGGTTACTGAGGTATTGAAACCAGAATGTTTTTATGTAGAAGCACATCAAATGATTTTCCAAACCATGCAACAATTGCAATTGGATAATCAACCCATTGATATGTTGACTGTGGTGGAGGCTTTAAAGAGAAGAGAACAATTGGATTTAATAGGAGGAGCTTATTATATCTCTAAATTAACCAATGTAGTTGTTTCAACAGCCAACATAGAAGCGCATGCAAGAATTGTATTGCAAAAATTTATTCAAAGAGAATTAATCAGAATTAGTGGTGAAGTAATTTCTAATGCATACGAAGACAGTACAGATGTATTTGATTTATTAGATGACAGTGAAACAAAGATGTTTAACATCACTAACAATTATCTAAAAAAGAATTTCGTTGACATTGGTGATGCATTGGCCACTGCTGTCAATAGAATTGATGAATTAAGAAAACAAAAAGATGAGATTTCTGGTGTACCAAGTGGTTTCACCAGTTTAGATAGAATCACATTTGGATGGCAACCTACCGACTTAATCATCTTAGCAGCAAGACCATCTGTGGGTAAAACCGCATTTGCCTTAAACCTTGCAAGAAATGCTGCTTTACATCCTACTAAACCGCAGGCTGTTGGATTTTTCAGTTTGGAGATGAGTGCAGCTCAGTTGGTACAAAGAATTTTAAGTGCAGAGAGTGAAATTAAAATGGAAAAAATTTCTAGAGGTAAATTAGAAGAGCACGAATACCAACAATTACACAGCAAGGGTATTAAGAAATTAGAAACAGCGCCGATTTATATTGATGATACTGCCGCTTTAAACATTTTTGAATTTAGAGCGAAAGCAAGAAGATTGGTCAACAAACATCAGGTTAAAATTATCATCATTGACTACTTACAATTAATGAGTGGTTCTGGAGATAGAAATAGTAACCGTGAACAAGAGATTAGTAATATCTCAAGAAGTTTGAAGGCTTTAGCCAAAGAATTACAAATTCCTATCATTGCATTGTCTCAGTTGAGTCGTGCGGTAGAAACCAGAAAAGAAAGTAAGATGCCTCAATTGAGTGACTTGCGTGAATCTGGTGCCATCGAACAAGATGCTGATATGGTAATGTTTATTTACAGACCAGAATACTATGAAGTAATGAGTAACGAAATGGGAGAAAGCACACAAGGTGAAACCCATATTAGAATTGCGAAGCATAGAAATGGATCTTTGGACATTGTTAAATTAAGAGCAAGATTAGATATACAAAGATTTGAAGACTGGGACGGTGATAGCGGTGGTGGCATTCCTGGATTAGGAAGCAATTACAAACCAATCACTCCAGGACTTGGCGGCGGTGATAATGATGGAGGAAGATTTTTTATTCAAGGAAGTAAAATGAATGGCGGATCATTTGATGATGGCATTGATGATGACGCTTCACCATTTTAATTTGTAGCCAAAATGTCTGCACCCTATTTTTACGAACCCCTAATAACT
>JACCDN010972627.1_pt1 | contig 28637 bp, 31 predicted proteins | sample 7441691 | NCBI WGS metagenome assembly JACCDN01 (sample SAMN15323439, study PRJNA562643) | freshwater metagenome | isolation source: river surface water | place: USA:Blue River Watershed | collected 2017-08-16 | reverse complement strand
GTTAGCGCCAGTGGATTAAAAGACAATGGCAGCATGTATGCCGGAAGCCAAGCACAAAGAGCAATGGTTGTTGCAGCTCTAAAAGCCGCAGTTGACGGAAACACCGCAGTTCGTGAAGAACAGTATGCGTTCAACTTGCTTGCCGCACCAGGATATCCTGAGCTAATTTCTAACATGGTAAGTCTAAATAATGATCGTGCTAACACCGGATTCATTATTGGTGACACCCCAATGAGACTAGCACCTAATACTGTTGATATTGTTAACTGGAGTAATAATGCCGATAACAGTACCGGTCTAACTACGAACGATCCGTACCTAGGTGTTTATTACCCAGGCGCCGCCCAAACTAACGACATTGCGGGTAACACTGTAATTGTTCCTCCAAGCCATGTTGCTCTACGCACATTCTTGCAGAACGATAATGTTAGCTACCAGTGGTTCGCTCCAGCTGGCGCAAGACGCGGTCTAGTAGACAATGCAAGCAGTGTTGGTTACATTGATTCTACTAGCAATGAATATGTGGCGATTGGTGTTAACCAAGGTCTACGCGACACTCTATACGAGAACAAGATTAACCCAATTACAAACTTACCTGGTGTAGGACTAGTAGTTTGGGGTCAGAAGACTCGTAATCCGTTTGCCAGTGCAATGGATAGAGTTAATGTTGCAAGACTTGTTAACTACATTCGTACAATTCTTGCACAAGTTGGTAACGGATTCTTGTTTGAACCTAACGATAAGATCACAAGAGATCAAATTAAGAATGTTATCAGTGGTGCAATTAACGACCTAGTCAGCAAGCGTGGCGTTTACGATTATTTGGTAGTATGTGACGAAAGTAACAACACACCAGCTCGTATCGCTCGTAACGAACTATATGTTGATGTGGCAATCGAGCCGATGAAGGATGTTGAGTTTATCTACATTCCAATTCGCTTGTATAACCCAGGCGACATAGCTAAGTTAGGAAAATAAAGTAGGTACTTAATGGAGGCTGCAAGGCCTCCATTAACTTACCAAAAAACTGGTAAATACCTATATAGGAGAACAAGATGGCAATTTCATCGCTAACAAGATTAACAGTACCATTAGCAACTAACCAGAGTGCTAGCACTCAGGGCTTGCTAATGCCAAAGTTAAAGTATCGTTTCCGTGCCACATTCGAAGGTTTTGGTGTAAGCACTGATGTTGCGGAATTGACTAAACAAGTAGTTGATATCAAGCGTCCTAACGTTAACTTTAACCCTATTACCATTGATGTGTATAACAGCAAGGTATATCTACAAGGCAAGCCAGAGTGGCAAGACATTACAATAAATCTTCGTGATGATGCTGCTGGTAATATTAGCCGACTAGTCGGCGAACAAATTCAGAAGCAATTCGACTTTGCTGAACAAAGTAGTGCGGCTTCTGGTATTGATTATAAGTTTTTACTTCGTTACGAAGTACTCGATGGCGGCAACGGCGCTAACCAACCTAATGTTTTAGAAACATGGGAATTATACGGTTGCATGTTGTCTTCTGTTGATTACGGCGATATGGCTTATAGCAGTAACGATCCTGTACAAATTGCTCTAACTGTTAAGTTTGATAACGCTGTGCAAACACCAGCCGGAACTGGCGTTGGTACATTAGTTGGCAGAACAATCGGTACAACAATAACTGGTTAATCCAGACGAACAAATAATTATAGAAGTAACGAATAGCCCGGTTTTATACCGGGCTTTTTCTTGGCTAAATATTATATAAGAGGATACTATCTTGAGCATTAATCAGTTCTTAAAACAACTTGGCCAAGGCGACCAAATCAAAGATTACAAGCACGCCAGTAAACTATTTGTCAGCGACAATTTCAGATTGGCGCCAAGACAGGGGTTCTCTTATCATGTCTACTTTGAATTAAATCCTGAAATCACAAGGATGGGAGTAGATCAGCAAAAAGAATTTGGAATGTTGGTAAAGTCCGTTGACTTACCAAAGTTCACAGTTGATACAAAGACTTTTAATAGTTACAACAAGCCTAATATTGTACAAACAAAAATAAAGTACGATTCAATCACAATAGCCTTCCATGATGATACGGCAGATGTAGTCCGTAGTCTTTGGTTTGATTATTACAATTACTATTATCGTGATGCTGATCTGAGCTATGCAGATCAAGCAGGTATGCCTAACCCTAGCTACTTTGCAGACACAAAGTACAAGAAACGAGACATAAACAACTGGGGTTACACACCACGATCTCAGACTAGCGCATCCGGTGTTGCTGGCAACCAATTCATTAAAGCCATACGATTGTACAGTATGGCTAAAAAGCGTTTTGCAGAATATACTCTAATAAATCCGATTATAACCAGTTTCAGACACGGACAGCATACTGCCGGAAGCTCAGATCCGTTACAGCACGAAATGACTGTTTCTTTTGAGGCGGTATTATATGCGGCAGGTTGGGTTAGTTCTGAGACAGTTAAAGGATTTGGTGAAGCATTGCATTATGATAAGTCACCTAGTCCACTAACACCAGCTGGTGGTGGTACACGAAGTATTCTTGGTCCAGGCGGCTTAATAGATTTAGCCAGTTCAACCGTTGACAGTATTGGTAGAAAAGATCCGGCAGCGGCATTCTTTACTGCATTCCGCGGCTATCAAAATCTAAAGAATACTAATCTCAAGGATGTTGCTAAAGCTGAACTATCACAGTTAGGAAGAGATGTATTGCGAGGAAATAATCCACTGAACAGAATTTTTGTTCCTAACACTGGTAACCTAGCCAATGGCTCTCCAATCTACGAATACGGAAAAGGTGGCAAAGCTGGCTCAACAACTAACCCTGTAGGCGGCGCGACTAGTAACGGCGGTAGCGTTGGTTCATCATCTACTCCGCTTGTTGCCGGTGTAGCATTAGCAGGACTTGGGGCCAGTGTGCTAGCCGGAGGAAAAGCTGGAGGCCTAGTTGCCGCCGGTGGCCTGTTACTAGGCTCGGGTGCGCTTAACAAGTTAATTAAAATTAATCCTACTACAGGTGCAGTAGATGGAGTAGGAGAACTACCAGCAAGAACTGCAAGGGAAGCAGAAAAACTTGGAAGAGGCATTGGTGGCGCCGCACCGGTATCGGAAGTAGACGAAGAGTCACAAAGTCAATCTACCGCGGCACTTGATAATTACGAAAGAGCGTCAATTGGAACTGAAGCTGACACTTATTTTAATAGTGACGGCACCGTAGCAACCAATAACATCACATCTGACACTGAACAGGAGAATCAAATCTTTAATGATCAACTAAGTCAGTTATACGATGATGCAGAATCTGCGGCAGCAGAAAGGCAGGATCCTGCGTTACTAACTGAAGTTGATTATGCACAATCCCTGGCAGAAGAAAATCCTATAACAGCAATGAACGATGACATATTGTCTGGCGTGCCAACAAATCAAGGTTATAGCGGAGATGAAACAGCATGAGCGAAAGAAATTTAAATTATAATCTTCGTCCAGTTAATGTACCAACAAACGACGAAGTTAACGCCAGCTCTTACTTCAATAATTATTTTGCACCAAATGTCAATGTTAGTCCTAATATAGACGCTAGTATCCTGGCATACTTTGAAGAACTAAGTTATAATAAAGAAAGTGCAAGAGCTCTAGCAAGTGCAGTAATTTACACAGCCAAGTCGCAAGGTATAGAACCTATGCAAGCACTAACTGAGTTTACTAAGTTACCAACTGGTGAATTAAATGCTTATCTTGTGTACTTTTTAAACATTCAAAGAAAAGGTACTAGTTACCTAGGCATAACAAATCAGCCTATTACTAATAAATATGTTAGTAGAGCAATAATTCTATGAGTAAGTACGCCCAAGGCGTTTTTCAGATTCGAAATCCTGAAAAATATGTAGGAAACAAAACCCCAACCTATCGTTCTGGTTGGGAGTTTGTGTTTATGCAATTTTGTGATAACAATCCAAGCATACTACAATGGGCCAGCGAAGCCATACATATAAACTATAGAAATCCATTAACCAATAAAAATACAATTTATGTTCCTGACTTTTTAATTGTCTATGTCGATAAGTCAGGAAAGAAACATGCAGAAGTAATTGAAGTAAAGCCTACAAAAGAAACTACCCTCGAAGCCGCAGGACGAAGCCCTAGAGCACAGGCGGCTGCGATAGTTAATATGGCAAAATGGGAAGCAGCTCGAGCCTGGTGTAAAAATCAAGGACTAGTGTTTCGAGTAGTAACCGAAAACGAAATATTCCACCAAGGAAAATAACCGGTTAAATACCGGTACGCCACTAGACTGCGGTCTAACAATCTCCCCACCTATGATTAAAATTGACTATACAACCTTATCGAAGAATCCCCTTTTGGGATTCTATCAAGTAAAAGACCAGATTTACTGGGATAAAGCATCGGCACTAATGGGTGCAACAAAAGCCGGATTAAAGTTCGAAGACCTGCACTGGAACTTCAATGATATGGAGTTTGGTAGCTTTGATTGGTCCATTGAACCTCCGGGCGACATAAGGGATTACTACTATGCCAGGGCCCGGGAAATTAGAGAAAAATACGACTACATCATATTAAATTGCAGTGGCGGTGCCGACAGCACTACAATGCTATATAGCTTTATCAACCAAGGGTTACATGTAGACGAAGTTTTTGTGAGACATGCAACAGCAGGGACAAACAAATATCAAGTTAATAACAAGGACTTTGATGCAAGAAACGAATTTAGCGAATTTGAACATGCAGCCTTGCCTTTGTTAAAGTGGTTAAAAAATGTTAGCCCTAATACAAAAATAACAGTCCACGACTTTAGTTTAGATATCATTGACGACAATCTTACTTGGGACGAAAATTTTATTTACTGGTGCGGGGATTATGTAACACCGGGATGTATCGTAAGATATACACATGCTAAACAAAAAGACAGTTTAGAAGTATTCGATAAAGGTAAAAAGATTGGTATTTTATTTGGCACAGATAAGCCTAAGTTGTATATTGATAACAATCAAATGTATTTGAAATTTACGGACCGAGTAGTGCATACAGCAACACCGGCCGCAGTTAACAACGGATACGAAAATCTTGAAGTTGAATTATTCTATTGGCATCCAAGTTCCAGGGCGATGATTGCTAAACAATGTCATATGGTCAGGCGTTGGCTCGAACACCCAGTGAATGCTCGTATGCAATATATGTTTGATACTGAGTGGCAATCTTGGAATAGGACAGCATATGAGGCATTAGTTAAAGGAATCATATACCCGGACTATGATCTCTCAACTTTCCAGTGTCACAAGCCTACTAGAGCGGCATATCAAGAATGGGACTACTGGATGGAGGATTTTAGAAGCACAGCGGGCTATAAAACTTTTATGCGTGGCTATACTCATCTTTATAGGAATATCGATAAAAGTTTTATTAAAAGTAATTCAAATAATATAATTGGTATTCAACGAGACACAGCACAGACATGGGAATATAGAATGTGCTATAGTCATTCTTATAAAATTGGAACAATTAAAAAGGAAATAGTAATATGATTAAAAGATTTTTAGCGGCATGTTTGTTAGTATCTAGTGGTATAACATACGCGGCAGAAACAATATCCATACAATTTGGCGCAAGTGCAAGTCAACCGAACACAGCACCATATTTAAAGACAATCGAGATAGCTAATAAGTTACAAAACAAATATGAGTTTGTACTTGAGTTCAAGCCAGGAGCAAACGGGGTACTTGCTCTCAAAGCCATGGACCAAAGCCCACAGAATAGATTAGCAACAGTAGCTCCGGCGTTTGTTGAAAATGCCAAATCGGGTTTTATCAACGAAAACGATTATGTTCCGGTAGTAACACAAGGTGATGCTTGCTGGGCAATTATTACTAATATCGGTGAGACTGCAAAAGGTATTGCTAGCCTCAACGGACAAAAAGAAATTACAGTTGGCGGTACTGGATTTGGCAATGCGGCACATATTACTGCTATTAAGGTTGCAGAAAAATACGGAATTAAAGTTAGGTATATTGTATACAAGTCAAATTATGATGCACTAGTTAATATGGCCGGTGGCCAACCTATTAATTTTCTACTAGAGCGACCTGCGAACTATCGAATATTCAAAGAGAAGAATCCTAATTTACAAATACTGGGAATCAATTGTAACAAGAGAAGTCCATTGTATCCCGATGTTAAAACAGTAAAGGAACAAGGGTTTGAAACTCCTACTATATTTTTTGCAACAGTGGCAAATGTAAAAATGCCTGCAGAAAAGCGAAAAGAAATAACAGTAATACTTGAACAGGCACAAGATAAACTAGGCGCACAGTATTTTATGGAAACTGCGGACATGAGTCCTCCACAATTTGGCACGCCTAAGCAAACAGCAGAAGATTTCTTTGTAAACAAAGTTTTGCAAATGAAGGTACTCACCCACCGTTATGAAAAACAGATAAATGATGCTAAATAATACTAGCGAATCAAACACCTTTAAAAGGAATCCCCTATGACACAAGCAAAAAAAATCCGTTGGGTTTTAGCCCATGAACCAATTGAGTTATTCATTCGTGCCGCAAAAGTATTTGCCGATCAAGTGAATGCAAAAGCGCCCGGCCAACTTGATATTGAAGTTATGACTTTAAGCGAGTATGCACAGAAGTATAATAATGGTCAAGTTGTTAGCAAGCACGATTTAATCGACTTGCTAGATGCAGGCCAAATTGAAATGAGTCAAACTTACACAATTACTATTGGTAAGATTGACCACGACTTCCAAGCATTAGATCTACCGTTCTTGTTTAGAGATCATGATCATGCTAGCCGTGTATTTGAAGGCCCTATTGGCAAACAACTATTAGAAGGTCTATCTAGTAAAGTTGCAGTTAAAGGTCTAGCATTCACATACAGCGGTGGCTTCCGTATTATCCCAGGTAACGAGCCTGTTGCTAAGATCGAAGACCTACGCGGTGTTAAGGTTAGAACAAGTTTTAGCCCTGTTGCAATCGACACTTTCAAAGCAGTTGGTGCAGATGTAGTTCCAATGGAACTAGAAGAACTAACAGATAACCTAGGTAACGAAACCGTTGATATTGGCGAAAGCACATATCCTCGCGTTTACGCACTAGGACAAAACAAAGTATCTAAAGTTGTTAACCACACAGAGCATAGCCTGTTCCTAACAAGTATCCTAGTAGGAACTAAGTTTTGGGACACACTAACTCCTGAACTACAAAAAGTTGTAGCAGATGCCGCACTAGTTGCAGCTCGCCACGAAAGAGAACTAAGCATCGAAGATGTTCGCATCACCCGTGAACGCTGTGCAGCCGACGGAATTGAAATTGTTGATCTTCCTGCAGAAGAACAAGACAAGTTCCGTGAAGCGACAAAAGAAGTTTACATCAAATACGAAAACTACTTTACCCCGGGTCTAGTAGATAATATTCGTAATCAATAAGAAAAGGGGCTTAGGCCCCTTTTTCAGCATTTGTAGTCTAAGATTTAGGTTAACTGTTTATTTTAACGGTTAAATACATTATGACTAAAAAACTAGAAACTTTATTTAATTTACCTGAAGTTACTGAAGGTGCTACTTCTGAAGAAGTGCAAAAAGTAATTGAGGAAAATAAAGATATTATTGTACAGGTTGACGAAGCAATTGACAAGATAGATTCGGCTTTGCCTATCGTTAAAGATTTAGATGCAATGGACAGTGAGCTAGATGAACTAGCAAAACTAGCCAGAGATAAAGCAGAAGATTTACTTGATTTGGGTATGAATGTAGACCCTAGATTTGGCGGGGTAATTTTCCAAACTGCTAGCCAATTGCTAGGACACAGCATCAGTGCTAAAACTGCTAAAATGGATAAAAAGCTAAGGCAGATTCAGCTACAGTTACAAAAAGCTAGACTAGATCACCAGATTAAAAAAGATGCTGGGAAAGCCGAAGATGATGAGCCAATTGACGGCAAAGGCATGGTGCTTGACCGTAATGCACTGCTAGCTCAGATTCTTGAAAAGAATAAAAAACAATAAATATAAGATACAGGAAACATTGCAATGAAACCTTACCAAGAATATATTGCTAGTCTTAACAAAGTATACGAGTACAAAGTTAAGATTGCAGGAACTAACCCTAAGGGTGAAGTAATGGAACGCATTAAGAATGCCGTGGATGCTTATGAAGTAGACACCGTTACTACACCTAAAAGTATGCCAATTCAAGAGCATAGAGAATTCCCAAAAATGGGTCCATGCGAATGCTGGACATTTGAAGTAGCTGTGAAGTACCCAACTACCGCTAATCAAATTCGTCAGCTTATCAAAGAGCGTGCCGGACTTAATGCTGATTGTGTTTGCGTTTATGAAAAGAACGCTTACGAGTTTAATGAGGAGTTCGAAGCACACGGTAAAGACCACGAAGGTTCATTATTAGCCGACCCAGAGCTTAAAGACGAAGATGGAGCTCAAGAGTTAGTTGGTCAAGCTCGTCGCGATAGTCTTTTAAAGGAACTAGGTGCTCGTACATACGAGTTCGCTGCAAAAGAAAAAACCGACAACAAAACAACAAATCAAATTCCTGCCGGCAAAGACAGCCCAGTAGGTAGCAAACAAAATAAAATCCCAACCCCACCAAAAGGATCTGTAAGATGAGCAACAGTAACGGAATGTACCGAGTTTTAGATATTTTTAAAAAACTAGAACCAACACAAGAACAAAAAGTTAAAGCAGAAGCTAAAGCAATCTACGAAAGTGTAGAAGCTAAAGGCAGTATCCTTGAAGGTGTAAGTAAGACTGAAAAGAAACTTCAAGAGAAGTACATGGGATTTAAAGAATCTAAGCAACTAGATGAACTAAGTCCAGAAACTGTTTCTTCATATCAGAAAAAAGCATATTCTCAGGCTGCAGATGCTTCTAATCCTAAATCAGATCAGAGAGCAGCAGGGGTAGCTCGTTCATTAAGTCGTCCAACAAATGAAGATCAAGGCGATCTAAGATCTGCAATTCTTGATGTATTACAAACAATACAAAGTGGTGCTTCTGCTGGCGAAGAAATGATCGATGTATTAGCAGACGAACTTAACCAATACTATGACGATGTAGAGCAAAGCAACGACGGTGCTTTGCAAGATGCCTATTTCCACATGATGGATCAAGGCCAGGAATCTGAAGGCAATCCTGAGATGATGGCGAGCATTGCAGGTAAAGCAATTGAACTATTAGATCAGCCAAGCTTAGACGAAGGCGAAAAAGTTAAAACCAAAACCGGATATATCCACAAGGGTACATACGGCGATGCAGACTTTGACGACGACGGCAAGGAAGTTAAAAAGCATGTACCTAAAAAAGGTCAGCGTGGTCGTCCTAAGAAAGAAAAGCCTGCAGAATTTAATGCACCCAAAGGTGATATTTTTGGCCGTACCACCGGTAAGACTCCAAAAGGCAAAAAAGGCACAGTAGTCAAAGGCAAAGCAATGAGCCACGACGACAATAATCGTAAGGACGACTTAGACGAAATGTGGGGCGATCCATATCATGATGATGCTAAAGTTGATGCTATTAATGCCGCTAATCCACCAAAAGCTCCGGCAGGTCAACCCAATCGTATGACAGCTACTCCAGCAAAGCATAATACTCCGGCTCCAAGAGGACGAGAAACTTTAGACCATGATGAATGGGATAAGTTTACTGGGCGTGATAAAGTACAAGAAAAAGCACCTCCCGGAGCAAAAGCTGAGCGTATGGTTAAGCATATCAAGCAAGGCTATGCTAAGGATGGTAAGCTAACAGATAAAGAAAAGTCTATTGCTTTTGCTACAGCTTGGAAAGCACATAAAAAAGGAAAAGTTGAAGAAAGCCGCCGACTAAGCGAAGGTGTTAACTTTACTGAAATGCTAAAGAAGCACTCAATGACTCTTGAAGAAATGATGAAAGAGTTGTCTAACGACATTATGGAATTTAAGCGTAGCGGTCATGTTAGCGACACACTAAAAGATTGCATGAGTGTTTATGAGTACGGCAAACAGCAGTTAACTGATGGACAACATACACAACATGCACTAGATCTAAACCCTGATCTAAAGCGCCAAGCGCAACCACCTAAGCCAACTGTTCTTGGAAAAGTCGGAGACATTGCTAAGAAAGGTTTAGATGTTTTAACAGGTCCCGATGACGAAGGACTAATGAGAGATCTAGCCAAGAGAATGTACAATGAAGATGAAGAACTAAAAGAATTAGCTCGACTAGCTGGATTAACTCTTGACGAATCTTCTGTGAGACAAAATTCATATGCAACAACCGGACCAGAAGGATACAATGCATTGATGCAGATGTCCAACACTTCCGGAATTGAAATTGACCCTGATGAAGAAACACAAATGGCTACTGTAACAGTTTTGCCAGGCGTACATCCTGAAGCTAGTGCGGCTCTGCACAAACTAGTACAACAAAAATTACTAAAGCCAATTGCCGATTTTACACATCGTAATGTTGGTGCAGTTCCTACTAGACCGGGCGTTTATGAACAAGATGACTTCGAAGAAGGCAACGAGTTCAGCGGCGAACTAGCAAAAGCTAAAGCGGCCGGCAAAAAAGAATTCGAAGTTGATGGAAAGAAGTATCCAGTTAAGGAAGATACACAGCTAGACGAATGCGGTATGAGCCCAATGGGATCCGCGGCACAGCAAATGGATCAAGAACAAGGCAAAATGAACATCAGCACAAACATCAGCAGTGATGGACATAAGAATGTTAGTATTAATGCCGATGGCGATGCAGCTGATCAACTAATGGCTATGTTAAAGATGGCAGGCCTTGGCGGCGCCACACAAAAGAGTATTGCTATCGCTATTCCAACAGGATCCGCTGAAGGAATGCCTGAGGAAGTATCCGAAGCGGATGCTGAATATGCAAATGTTCCTAAAGAAGAATACGAAGGGGTTGACGCTATTGTAAACCAAGGCGACGATATGAATCGCCAAAAGAAACAGTTTGCAGACAAACCTAAAGCAGGTGACAACCCAATGGCAACTGAAAACTTTGACCCAATTGGTGAACTAGGCCGAAACCTAATGAAAGAATATCAATCCCTGAAGGTAAAAAAATGAAAACCCTTAAAGACTATATTGCAGAAGCCGAATACGCCGCCGACAACCCAATTGTAGGCGACGACTTCGGCATTGAAGTAAGCAGTGATTGTCTATTAGAAACCTATGTTTGCGAAGAAACAGAGGACGGAGTAGTTTTGTATGCCGACGAAAAGATGATGAGTCTTCTCGAAGAATACGGTTTCTTTAACAAAGAAGTAAACGAAGCAGAATACCAAGGTCGCAAAGTGCCTCTTGGAAAGCCAATGAAGGGCGATGTTAAAAAGTCTAAAGTTTATGTTAAAGGACCTAAGGGCAATGTAGTCAAGGTTAACTTTGGCGACAAAAACATGCGTATCAAGAAGAACATTCCCGGTCGCCGCAAGAACTTCCGTGCCCGCCATAATTGTTCTAATCCTGGCCCACGCTGGAAAGCAAGATACTGGAGCTGCCGAGCTTGGTAATATGAAGGTAAACGAAATTATCACCGAAGCCAGGGCCGGAAAAGTTCCTGATAGTTACAAAGAAGCTAGCACAGGATTGCATACCTTCAGTGACGGGGAAAGAACTAACACTGACTATACTCATTACAGACTTGGACTTGCACTAGCAGGTGCTGACGGAAAAAGTCCAGTGGTAGACATGGATCCAAAAACTTTCTATGGTAAGAGACACACCAGTCATCCTTATACCAAGGAAGAAGAAGAAATGCTTAAACAAGCATATCGTACTGTAGGTGCTAAATGGGATGACCTTAACGCCGGCAACCTAAATAGTGAAGAACTAAAGGACACCAACAGGTCTAGTGTTGTTGCACCAAGAAAGAAAAATCGTTACGGGGTATGAAACAATATCGTTTTGCTTCAGCTGACTTTGTTCAAAACGATCAAGGTTTTGACGATGCAGTAATGGACGCAGAAGATCTAGCCAGATTGCAACAACTAGCAGGCATCCCACAATTACACGAAACTAAAGACAAAAAAGCCAATGCCACTTACAGTAACCCGGGTGGCTTAAAAAGTCCAGTTGGTAGTAACATCAGTTACACAGCCAATGAAAAGAAGCGTCTAGAAAAAGAGCACAACATCAAGCCCGGAACTCCCGAATGGTTCCAATTGTGGTTTAGCTTACCATACTTAACAGGCGAAAAGCCGGTCGGAAAAGAATCCGCCGGCTCATCTAACACCTTAATGTCTGTTAACGTTACTCCGCCTAGCCGTTAACAACCTGACGGTCAATACCTAAATATGACAACCAAGTTGGGTGCCCAACATGGAAAGGACGATCCTTCCATGTTTTAATCAGACTATGGTAAGTAGGCTTAAAAGGCATACGAAGCGGTTTCTGCAACTTATGCCCTTTTTTGCTGTTACAGGCCTTGCAACTGGTAACGCAGTTTTCCCAGCTTGTAACACCGCCCATGACACGAGGAATGACATGGTCAATTGTTAGTTCGCTGGTGTGAAAAGTGTCGCCGCAGTATTGGCACTGATATAGGTCACGCAAATACAAATTGTGGCGACTGAACTTTACACCTTTCTTAAAGTTGTAATAATCTTTGGTCACAGCAACCGCTGGAACTTTAACACTTAAATGCTCGCTACGGATAACGCGATCTTCGTGCCATTCCAAAACAGTAATACGGTCCAAAAAGTACAACTTCAGTGCATGTTGCCAACCAATAACACTTAGCGGTAGTATGCTAATGGGTTGGTGGTCAGCATTTAGTAGTAGAGTGTCTGCCATCTTTTTCTTTCGATTAGTTAAAGACCCAATTGTATTTAACCTTACATATTTTAATAAAAAACATCATTTAAGTCAACCAAACATGTAAATACTGTATGAGTAAAAATATGGAAACAACCATCGTAAAAGCTCCTTATCAGAAGGCAAGCTATAGCGAACAGCAAATATTAGATTTTGCTAGGTGTGCAGATCCAGTGGATGGTCCGCAATACTTCATGGATAATTTCTTTTATATCCAGCACCCAACCAAGGGAAAGATGTTGTATCATCCGTTCCCTTACCAACAAAAACTAATTGATACTTACCATAATTTTCGTTTTAGTATTTCATTGATGCCTCGACAAACAGGTAAATCAACATCTGCCGCTGGATATTTGTTGTGGTATGCTATGTTTGTTCCTGATTCAACTATTCTAATTGCCGCACACAAATACACTGGTGCCCAAGAAATTATGCAACGTATTCGCTATGCATATGAAATGTGTCCGGACCACATTCGTGCAGGATGCACCAGCTACAATAAAGGTAGCTTAGAGTTTGAAAATGGTAGTCGCATTGTGTCGCAGACAACTACAGAAACAACAGGTCGTGGTATGTCTATATCATTACTGTACTGTGACGAATTTGCATTCGTGAGACCTACAATTGCTACAGAATTCTGGACTTCCATTTCGCCTACATTAAGCACTGGTGGTAAAGCTATTATTACATCTACTCCTAACTCAGACGAAGATCAGTTTGCGTTGATTTGGAAAGGTGCAAACAAATGCATTGATGAATTTGGAAATGAAACAGATCTTGGAGTAAACGGATTTAAAGCATATCAGGCAAATTGGTGGGAACATCCAGACCGTGACGAGCAATGGAAAGCCGAAGAAATTGGTCGAATTGGTGAAGAACGATTCCGACGAGAACACGGTTGCGAGTTCTTGATTTATGACGAAACCCTAATTAATGCGTCTACTCTAATTGAACTATCGGGCATAGATCCAATTGAACGACAAGGACAAATCCGTTGGTACAAAAAACCCTCTAGGGGAAATACCTATGTTATAGCATTAGATCCTAGCTTAGGCACAGGTGGCGATCCTGCGGCTATACAGGTAGTAGAGTTACCAAGTTTAATGCAGGTTGCAGAATGGCAACATAACAAAACCCCTGTGCAACGGCAGATTGTAATTTTAAAAGAAATTTGTCAGTACATATACGATGAAATCGGAAACGAGACAGACATCTATTACAGTGTTGAAAACAACACACTAGGGGAAGCGGCACTGATATCCATATCCGAAATGGGCGAAGAAAACATCCGTGGTATTTTTATCAGTGAACCCAAAACAATGGGCAAGGGAAGGTCCTATCGCAAAGGCTTCACAACAACTAACAAAACAAAACTAGCAGTTTGCGCTAAATTCAAAGCTCTAGTGGAGCAGAAGAAGTTGCACATTGCCAGTAAAAATCTAATTTCTGAGTTAAAAACATTTGTGGCCTTGGGCACAAGTTTTGCGGCTAAAATAGGGGAAACAGATGATTTAGTAATGGCAATGATACTTGCTATACGAATCATACAAGCATTGCAGAGCTATGACAGCAGTGTAGATGAAACAATGAAAGACAAAGCAGATGATTATATTCAACCCATGCCGTTCATAATGAGTATGGGCTAAATATACAATAACAGGTTTAACTATGCGCGAACTAGACAATATTGCAGAAAATTTATTTAACAAAATTCGTACTCGCTTCGAAAATGTAAGCTTGGGCGACAAAAACGCCAAATCCACAGATGATCCCACACTAGCTAGATTTTTTAACTTTGATTACATAAGTAACAATGGTAAAAATTACGGCAATATTACTATGAGCTTAGTTGACGAAGAAAACTTAAAGGTCTACTATAGTAAAAATATCACTGACCAACTCGACGATGAAGAACAAGAAGAATGGTTTAAGTTCCTAGTATCTCTACGAAAGTTTGCTAGACAGAATATGTTAAAATTTGATGTTCGTGACATTAACAAGAGCAACTTAGATCTCAGAGACATCAAACAGCAAAGCAAAGCAGATTCTACTTATGCAGATACAGATGTAACAGTAACCGAAAGTCGCATGTTCGGAACTAGCCGCAGTAGTTACCAAGAAATGGGTCCTGTTCGCATTATTGTTCGACACAGCGATAATGTTAGCGATGAAATCCGTGGTGCCCGTAGCCGCAAGATCGAAAGCATTTTTATTGAGAACCAAATTGGCGAACGCAGACTTCTAGACACAAAAAACCTACATGCCGCAAGAGCCATGGCTCGTCACTGCACCGAAGGCGGAAGTGTTGATGATGGTATTGGTCAAAGCATAATGGAAATGGCTAAAGAAATGGGCGCACTAGCTCATTTTGTAAGAACTGCAAAGAAACGACAGTTTGAAGATACTGAAACAGACCAGATGGCATCAGCCGCAGTTGAGCGTTATGGTCGTTTAAAACAAAAGTTGCGTCACCTTGGCGGCCGTAGAGGTTACGACAGCTATAAAGCAGAATACCAACCAACTGAATCTGCAGAAGAAAACATTGATGTAGATGCATTGCGTGAGCGTTTCGTTAGAAAGATATATGATGATAGATTTAACGAAGCATTGCCCTATGTCTATAAAGCATTTAAGGAACAACAACAGCGTATGGAAACTCCGATGGGCGAAGAGTTCGAGCACTGGCTAAATGAGCTAGCTGAAGATTCGTTTGAGAACGACGATGAAGAACGCATGGCTTTAGATAAAATAATGGAAAAACCATTAGCTGTTGGACAAGATGGTGTCGATGCTCAACATGCAATTTCCGAATTGTTTAGTGATGATAGTTTACAAAGCGATCTAACCAAATTGGCAAAACAATCTGGGCCAGACGCAGATGCACGCCAAACTATCTTAAATTGGATGAAGCAAAACGGAATGAGTATTGTGGCCGGAGAAATTGAAGAAAAGCTTGCGGCCCAAAATACTGCACAAGTTCCACCTGCACCTGCCGCCCCAGCTGAGCCAGCACCGCAACCTACTGGTGCAACAACAACCGACGAAGTGCCAACAAATGAAAGTTTGGCATTACTCAGGCGTTTAGCTGGTTTGGTAAAATAATTCTAAATTTTTATTGACAGGCATAAATACTTTAGCACATAATACAAGTTGTGTGCTAAGGCAAAATCATTATGGCACATTTTATTAAGGAGAAACATTATGGCTATGACATTGGCAGAAATTCGTGCAAAACTACAAGCTCAAGAAAACCGCGGCAGCGGTAATTCACAAGGTGGTGGCGACAACGCCATTTACGCACACTGGAACATCCCAGAAAACACTACAGCTCGCGTCCGATTCCTTCCTGACGCAGATCCCAAAAACTCTTTCTTCTGGATTGAACGAGCAATGATTCGTTTGCCATTTGCTGGCATTAAAGGTCAAGCAGATAGCAAGCCCGTTGTTGTTCAAGTACCTTGCGTTGAAATGTGGGGAGAGGCTTGTCCTATCCTTGCAGAAGTACGCACTTGGTTCAAGGATCCTAACCTAGAAGAAATGGGTCGTAAGTATTGGAAAAAGCGTAGTTACCTGTTCCAAGGTTTTGTACGAGACAATCCACTAAGCGATGACAAAACCCCAGAGAATCCAATTCGTCGATTCATTATCAGTCCTCAGATCTTTAACTTGATCAAGAACGCACTAATGGATCCAGAAATGGAAAACCTACCAACTGACTACCAAGCAGGTCTTGATTTCAACATCAAGAAAACCAGCAAAGGTGGTTATGCTGACTACAACACATCTACTTGGGCTCGTAAAGAGTCTGCTCTTAACGCTGATGAAGCAGCCGCAATTGAGCAACATGGTCTATACAACCTAAGTGATTTCCTACCCAAGAAGCCCGGCGATGTCGAGCTAAAGGTTATCAAGGAAATGTTTGAGGCAAGCGTTGACGGTCAACCATATGATCCAGATCGTTGGGCAAACTACTACAAGCCAGCCGGTTATCAAGGCGGCAATGGTAGTACTGGCGACGAAGCGCCGGCTGCAAAGCCTGTAGCTCAAGCGGTACCTAAGGTAGCCCCAGCAGTTTCTGCTCCGGCTGAAGATCCTCCATTTGATGTGGAAGATACTCCTGCTCCTACTGCTCCAGTTGCAACACCAACTGCTGGTGCATCGGGTAAGCGAGCCGAAGACATTCTAGCGATGATTCGTAACCGCCAGAAGTAAACTAACAAGCCAAGCACGAGGATATAGATCGGCAGAAAGATAAACTGCGCCAGATCACGTGCTTGGCTTTTTTATTTTCAAGGAAATATTATGGGAAAACCTTTTGATGTAAGTAAATTTCGTAAAACAATTACAAAAAGTATTGATGGTCTGAGTATTGGATTCCGCGATCCAGATACATGGATTTCAACTAACAACTATGCTCTTAACTATCTAATTTCAGGCGACTTTAACAAAGGTGTTCCACTAGGTAAGGTAACTGTATTTGCTGGCGAGTCTGGCGCAGGCAAATCTTACATTTGCTCAGGCAACCTAGTTAAGAACGCACAAGAACAAGGCATTTATGTTATTCTAGTAGATACAGAAAACGCACTTGACGAAGCATGGCTAAAAGCACTTGATGTAGACACCAGCGAAGATAAGTTGCTAAAACTTAATGTCGCAATGATTGACGATGTTGCTAAACTAATCAGCGACTTTGTTAAAGAATATAAAGCGTTGCCCGAGGATTCTCGTCCTAAGGTTATGTTCGTCCTGGACTCGCTAGGTATGATGCTAACCCCAACTGATGTTAACCAGTTCGAAGCCGGTGATATGAAAGGTGACATGGGTCGTAAACCTAAGGCATTAACTGCATTGGTTCGTAATTGTGTGAACATGATCGGCGATTTAAATATCGGTTTAGTTGCAACCAACCACACTTATGCATCACAAGATATGTTTGACCCCGACGACAAGATATCCGGTGGTCAAGGCTTTATCTATGCTTCAAGTATTGTTGTTGCTATGCGTAAACTCAAACTTAAAGAGGATGAGGACGGCAATAAGATTTCGGATGTTAAAGGTATCCGTGCCGCTTGTAAGATTATGAAAACACGCTATGCAAAGCCATTTGAGAGTGTGCAAGTAAAGATCCCTTATGAGACAGGTATGAACCCTTACAGTGGTCTAACTGACTTAATTGAAGCCAAAGGTTTGCTAAAGAAAGAAGGCAACAGCCTTGTTTACACTACAAACGATGGCGAGATTATTAAGCAATTCCGAAAAGCATGGGAACGAAACGATGATGGTAGTTTAGACAAAGTAATGGCAGACATTACTGCTAACCCACATAAGTTTGACAAGAAGTCTTCATTAGACGAAGTCCCGGCTGTTGAAGAAACAGTTGAGTAATGCAGTATTGCCAACAAGTTGATCTCAGAATACATCACTCCTGGGATCAAACTAAAAAGGTATCAAAAAAATTAATCAACCTTGAATCCCGTTCAGAGATAGCATCAATGTACGGGAATTCGGAACACATCAAGCTTGGAAATATGGGAGTTCTAAGCAAACACGAACTAAGTGAATCGTGGTATAGAATTGCCAGCCCAATTGTAAACAGTACAATGCCTTGGCTAAGTGATATGCTTGATGCTATGTCTATTCTAAAACCTGATGATGGTGTAATTAGTTTAATGAACGGCATTGGTGCAGAGCATATTGATTTGCCTCACATGCAAACGGCTTTAAATTTTATATTTGACAATTCAGATGATACTGCGTATACTTGGGTTAAAGACCATGAACATTATGAACAGTATCCTAGCGTTATAAATACCGCATGGATACTCGATACACAGAAGTTACATGGTATAGTTAACAAAGGTGAACGATGGGCATTAAGCATTCATTTTAATACCGACTATGCTATAGTTAAAGATTGGTTCGATAAACATCCTCAATTAATTTTTGGAAAGACATAAAATGAGCATCGAAGTTGATGTACTAGTTGAAACTTATACAACACTAAAACAATACATTCCTCAAAAAGATCGTCAAGAAGCAGCCGACAACCTTATGAGTGTAATGGTAGATTTACTAAACGATTTAGACCTTAAAGAGTTTGCTGGTACAGATGCCGCATTAGGTCGTGCATTTAAAGAGTATGCAGGCGAGTTCGAAGAAGAAGATCTTGACGACTACGAAGAATAAGCATGTGGTATAATCGAGTAGTCGCAGATCTAAGTGAGATTCCTGCTTTTATAAATTACTACGAGCATGAACTTACTCAGGCTAAGTACGAAATAAGCATTAAAGGTAATCTTGAAAAAGCCGCTAGCGGGTTGCCTGGCGTAACAGAGCACCGCTTTAATCAACTACAAGAAATCGAAGCAATTCTAAATTACTTAAACATACAGTTAAGGAAAATACGGAGAAAACATTTTCAAAAGTATTTGGAAAGCTATAATCGTGCGTTAAGCAGTAGAGATGCAGAAAAGTATGTAGATGGCGAAGACGAAGTTGTTGATTATGAAACCATTATTAATGAAGTAGCACTATTAAGAAATAAGTGGCTTGGTATAATGAAAGGTCTAGAGTCCAAAAACTTTATGCTAGGCCATGTTGTTCGATTAAGAACGGCAGGCATGGAGGATGTCTCGATACAATGAGCTACAGGGAAAAAGCACAAGAGTTACTAGAAGATTTTAGAATATGCTTTGTTGCCAAACCAAAGCATAATGCAGTAGACCTTCAAATTGAAAAAGATGTATGTAACAAATGGGCTACCCATTTAAAGAATTTGTTAACTTGGGGCACAGAAAATGAAATTGCAGAGGCATGTAATCAACTTGAACCTCGCCTTAAAAAACTTAAAGAAAAAATTGTAATAGAAGTTTTACAACATGGCATTTAAAAACGCATATGCAAGTCACGATCACAGTCGAGGAATACTAGATTTAATCTACGGGTACGACAGTTTTCTCGACAGTTTAAGTATTGTTGCAGACTTTGGTTGTGGCGGCGGTCTTGATGCTGAATGGTGGGCAACACTAGAAACTCGTGATGACCCTCCAGAGCCTCGAAATTATCTTGTTTATGCAGTTGACAAAAAACTAGCACTCGAAGATCAAGTTAAGTACCCCAACATAGTACCATTGCAAGCAAACTTCGAGAAAGACCGAGTAATCCCCCGCAACTGTGACTTACTTTGGTGCCACGATGCTTTTCAATATTGTTTGAATCCTCTACTTACACTCAAGTATTGGAACGAGCAAATGAATGTAAATGGAATGATGGTTCTAAGTATGCCCCAGAACATTCATTACCAATACAATAGATTACAAAACAACAGTTACAGCGGAGTTTACTACAATCATAATATTGTAAGTCTGATGTACATGTTAGCAGTTAACGGGTTCGATTGCAGGGACGCATATTTTTACAAGAATGCCAACGATCCTTGGTTATATGCGGCTGTTTACAAAAGCCATGTACCCCCAATGGATCCTGCAACTACATCTTGGTACGATCTAGCAGATCAAGGTTTATTAAATGACAGTGCTATTAACAGTCTAAACCGGTACGGATTTGTTAAACAAGAGGATTTAGTTACCGTTTGGCTAGACAAAGATTTCTATCGTATGCGCGAATAAATAAAGTATGCGCGATTTAATTAATATTGTCACAGAAAGCCGTGGTCTTGGAGCCCGTCGCCCCGGTGAGGAATTTGTTAGCACCACTAACCCTGACGAAAAGATATACATTAACACTGTGAGGTTTTATCCTGACCGCGGTGGAATGTTTGACAGCCCAGAAGAACTTAACTCTGCTGTTGAACAACTTAAGAGTGTATATACCAGCGGCATGAATGTAATTGGCGATTTCAAAGCCAGTGACCGTGCATTTGGGGTTGCAGTATTTGACCGTGATCAAGGTGGCCAATTGGTTTTCCTGAAGCCGTTTAAATCAGTGAAACCCGATCCTACACAAAATGCGTGGAGTAACCAAGACGGTATTCCTGGTTACCGCTATAACAGTAAAGCCGCCGCTAAAACTCAAGCCGGCATGACTCCACAAGATATACTTACACAACAAAGCGACCTTGATGCCAGTGCTATCTTAGATCAGATTATTGAAAAGTTTGGACAAGATTCCCCACAAGGACAAGCTGCCACTGCGGTTGCAATGGGACAAGAATTTCCTATAGAAGTACCTGCCGCAGAAGGAGAAAGTTTTACAGCGTTCCGTGATTATTTCTGCGAGCTGTTGCATCCTATTGCATTACAAACAGGAAACTATTCCGGTAATGCAGGCGAAGCAGCCGAAAAGTTCTTGGGTGATGCAACTTTTGCAGACTGTAGCATTAACTTCGGCACAGATAAAACCGAAGGATTAAGTGATAGTATTCTTATTGCTCCTAGCGGACAGAAAATTAAGGTAAGCAGTAAAGGTGCAGGAGGCGCAACCGCCAGTGCCAAGAACATTGTTGACGCGGCTAAAGAAGTTGCAAAGTCAAATCCTAAGTTATTGCAAAAGCATCGAGAAGTTATTGCATTGATTCAGGATATTGTTAATGCTGGCCAAGCAGGCGCTCCGTTAGTATTAGGTGTAAAGTATGGCATTATCACACAAGAAGATGCCACAGACATTCAAAACTTTAAAAAGTTGCCAAACACTACATTAGATACAGTCGGCGAAATGGGTATCAGTGATGGATTAAAAACATTAATTGCAGAACGCGGAACAAAAGAACCGGATAATCTAAATCTATATTTCCATAGTATAGCGGCAGTGGCACATAAAGCGGCAGAACATGTTAATGATAATACAAATTTCAGCAAAGCTGCCAGTGAAATTCTAAACAACGGTGCATTGATCCAAGTTTATACCAAAGCTGTAGAGCAACCCGGTCAGTGGACTATTCAAAGCTTCGAAACTGTGTGGCCTAGCAGTACAGTCACAGGCGTTTCATTCTCTGCAGGTAAGACCTATTACAGTACAGGTATTAAAGGCAACTTTACATTCAAGATTCTCAAGAATGGTGCAACCGATGTCGAAGACGAATCTAACGAAGTAGGTCAAACATCCGCAAAGTCTGTAGCCAAACCCAAGTCAATGACAGGTGGCAGAGTAGATATAAGACCTAGATCGTCAAGTGCAGTAACACCGTCAAAAGGAGTTGGTCGCGAAAAGCGTTAATGTAGTAAAAAAACAACAACTACTAGAGGCATGTGTGTTACAATAGCACCATGCCTTTTTTAATTGTAAGCAAAGTTTACCGAAAGAGACACAGAAATAAGATTGTTATGTTATAATTGATTTTTAGACAGTGGGCCTGTAGCTCAGTTGGTTAGAGCAGGCGACTCATAATCGCTTGGTCGGGGGTTCAAGTCCCTCCGGGCCCACCACTAAATAATACACCTGGCGTTCGTTCAATGGATAGGACAGCATTCTTCTAAAGTGCGAATGGGGGTTCGATTCCCTCACGCCGGGCCAATTTACTAGATAAATATTTGTATGTACAGCACAACCTTTAAACGAATACGAATATCCTGATCAACGGATCTGGGAGCGTAGTTTAACGGTAAAACAGCGGATTTATATCCCGTGTGCAACAGATAATTGGCCAATGTCGGTTCGACTCCGGCCGCTCCTACCAATTAATGCTAGTATCTTTTATTTTCAGCAAGGGCAGTCCGTCTGGTCTCGATGGAGAGCCTATCCCAGTGCCCGACCACGCATGGGTTCGAATAGTAGTTAACGGCGTAACAGTTATTGAAAAGCATGAAATAACATCCCCATTTAGCCTTGACGGGGCTTCTAGAACCTATGTGGAATTCCCGCTAGAGTTTGTTGAACAAGGCAATTACCTAGAAATTACCAATCTCCCAGAATCAAATGGTGCAATAAGATTGCACGCCTTTTGTGCAGGACCTGCTCTCATTCGGTCCTGGCATACTGCGTATGTTAACGGAACGGAAATAAAAAACGAGTCGGATGCTTGGATAAATGTTGAGCGAGTTGGTCCCGGCTCAGTGGTAAAATTTTACTTAGACGATCTACGATAACAATGATTATAAAAGAAGATAAGTGGTCTGCATTTGGACACTACGAAGTCCAAGGTCTGCAGGATCCTGTTTACAGTCTACGAATAGCTCACGAACAAGCCGCACAAGGCAAGCATGTAAAATTCAATTTTCATGATAAACTGTTTGCGGCTCTGCGTCCATCAAAAGACCCGCAATGGTCATTAAATGAGCTATATGCTCGTAGAGTCGCACAATTACGGAAAAAATACGACTATCTAGTATTGCTATACAGCGGTGGCGCAGACAGCCACAACATTTTAAAATGGTTTCAACACACTGACACCAAATTAGACGAGATTGTATCATATGAAGACAGTAGTTACCGTGGAAAAGATAGTCCTATTAGCAGTGAAGTATTTGGGGTAGCATTACCAGAAGTTAAACAACATCTTGAACAGTACCCAGACACCATCTACAGACTGATAGAGTTGCGAGATGTGCAGAAAAAGTTGTTTACGGACAAATCTTTTAACTTCGATGTATATACTGATATCACTTACAACATGCAACCAATTGGTATTAAACATGCATACGGACTATGCTATGTTGACAAGTACCGAGAACTGCACAATGCAGGGTTCAAAGTTGGTGTAATACACGGAATCGACAAACCTAAGATTGCTATTGACGCAAATACCAACAAGTGGATGATGTATTTCATGGACTGGAGTAGTCAATTTGGGCACAAACACTACTTTAGAGAATATCCATTCTACGATGAGTTCTTTTATTGGACACCAGACGATCCGTTTATTGCTATAAAACAAGCTCATGTGATTACAAAGCATCTAGACCACTTAGATGCAATTGGATTTGAGTCAGACTATAGGCTAGACCAAACAGTTAATGTATTACCAAGGAAGAATGGATCAAAGATAAACTATGAGTGGATCAACCCAATCATATATCCTTTCTGGAACAAGAACACTTTCTCGGTGGGAAAGAACGCAGAAAGCTTTGTGGCTAGCAATCGTGATCCAACATTGGCCATATCAAACGATGAACTACTCGATCCTTACAAGAAGTCGGTGGAAGCGGCTATGCAGTTAGCAATGAAAGTAGCGCCGTTGACACTTAAAGAAATTTCAACTACAATCTCCAATGAGGTGGTAGGATTGAAACCATATAGGTCGTCTTATCACTTCTTGGAATAAATAAAACAAAAGTACTAAATACTTTTGGATAAATAAATTTATCATTGAAGCGTTGACCAGGTTGACAACAATGATAAATAAACATACAATAGGAAACATGATGCAAACATTTATGATTCATTCGCAACCCAAACAGATGTCCCAGTTAGGCATGTCAGCCTATTGGTGCCTGTTTGCGACTGAACTCAGTAATGATCGCACACCAGAGATTACCACCAGGGTCCGAGGAGGAGAGAAGATTCCCAGAATCTAACTCACACAAACTCCAAAAAGGACCCTAGGACTAAAAACCCTAGGGTTTTTTGTTATGTGAAACGGAAATTATGAAAAAGATTGATTTGATGAAGAATTTTCGTTCGGTGAAGTGGACTACAGAGCACACTCTGTCGAAGGAACAGCTACACAAGTTGATCCAGGATAAGACGGAACGTGCTGAGCGTTTGTATTGGGCCGATAAAGCTCATGCTAAACGAGTTAGGACACTAACACAGAACGTTTAACAGTGTTACAAAGAGGAAACGAGGTCCTCGCTAGACACTATAATAACTAGCAAACGGGCGGACAGTTGGATGAAATGCTGGCGATAACAGCAGAGTACAAATAACTGGGCAGGGTACAACCCTGTCATATCCCCTAGTAATAGGGGGTATTCTAAAACACATTGGTCCCACACCATGCAATTGGAGCAGAAATGTCGTCAATGTGTTTTAGAATACAATGGTAGAGTAGCATAGCGGCTAATGCGCCACCTTCATACGGTGTTTATCGTGAGTTCGAGTCTCACCTCTACTACCAAGTTTTTCTCGGAGGGTTATCTGGGCTGGGCCCAGCACTGTCTTGAAAACAGATGGACCGCGGAAGCGGTTGGAGTTCGATTCTACCAGCCCTCCTCCAGACAATATGCCAATGTAGCTCAGATGGTAGAGCAGCGGATTGAAAATCCGTGTGTCACTGGTTCGATCCCAGTCTTTGGCACCAGATATATCGCGTTTGACTTTTGGTGAGGTCCGTGGGCTTTCAACTCACTCAGACGGGTTCGATTCCCGTACGCGATACCAAACAATTGGGGGCAGTAGCGGGCTACGGTTTTTCCTTGCAAGAAAGATGTCTAGAAGGGTTCAACTCCCTCGGCTTCCACCATTTAATGCCGTAGTGGTAGACTGGTAATGCAACGGATTGTCTATCCGTCCTATGAGGGTTCGATTCCCTTCTACGGCGCCAGTTTTGAGATAGACGGCGACTTTGAGTCCCGACCAATCTAGGCACAGTGTGGTCAACTGTGTTGACACTATAGTATGATTGTAGTCGGTAGTATAAACTTGGTCGTTCGAGACAATCCAGTGAGTCTTCCCAGGAGGATAGTTGGGCTCTCAAAAACCTATTATTCCTCTGTAGTTAAATGGTATAACAAGCGGCTGATAACCGCTAATTCTAAGTTCAATTCTTGGTGGAGGAACCAATCATCTGTGTGTAATGTCAGCCAGGTCAGACGGCCAGCCTTGGAAGTTGGAGGCCGCAGGTTCGAATCCTGCCGCACAGACCAAACAATCCACTGTAGGCTTGGGTGCCCGAGAATCGCGCGAGCTCGATGAGACGGTTCGATTCCGTCCTTGGTTTAACCAGGTTCGAATCCTGGACAGTGGGCCTATTTTGTTCCCTGGTGGTGTAATGGTAACACAACTGACTTTGACTCAGTCGTTCCTGGTTCGAGCCCAGGCTGGGGTGCCAGAATTTATGTATCTCTAATGTAATGGCAGCATGACAGTCTCCAAAACTGTTCGTCGGGGTTCGAGTCCCTGGAGGTACGCCAGATATAGTTCCTTATTTCAGCGGTAGAATATCACATTGACATTGTGAAGGTCACTGGTTCGAACCCAGTAGGAACTACCAGTTTTATAGGAGATCTTTTATGAAAACAATTTATTTTGAAAACATTCGAAATAGAGAACAATTTTACTGCAACGATCTCAAGAACATTCGTCTCATCGACGGTGTTGAGTACCTGAGGGTGTTTAAAGTTGGTACACAGCGAGACATGTTAGTAAAACGGGATTCTCTTCGAAAGGTAACAAAGAAGGTTTAATGCCCTGGTGGCGGAATTGGTATACGCACCGCGTTGAGGTCGCGGGTTTTGCGGGTTCGAGTCCCGCCTAGGGTACCAAACTAATACTAAAGTATTAGTTAAACGAGGTTGCAAAATAAAGATGACTTTGCTACAATAGATACATGTTAAGAAATTAACACCGTTCTTTAAAAATTTACTTTATATAGTTTGTTCAGGCCTAGCCTGGAAACTATATGTAAACGCATTAGGTTACCTTCCCGGTAGGTAATCTAGGAGAGACTAATCTGTGGCCGCACAGACTCTTGCTAGATTACATGAAAGATGGAAACAGTGATACAGAAGTCACGCCGGAACAAGAGGGACTGTAATGTGTTTGACGACCAGTCGCTAGACGATAGCGTGGTTAGCCTCGAAGAGGTTGTTGTCAAACATCCTAATGCTTTTTCATATAGTTGAAAAACTTTGCGAGAGTGATGTAATGGTAGCCATAGGAGACTTAAAATCTCCCGCCGCAAGGCGTGCCGGTTCGAGTCCGGCCTCTCGTACCATTTCTGTAAACGCACTAGATCCCTTTTAGTCTGCCCCCTGCACTTGTGCCCCTGGTGGATTAGATCCCTTTTAGTGTGTTTACATTTTGCACCGTTCGTCTATCGGTTTAGGACACCAGCCTTTCACGTTGGTAAGATGGGTTCGATTCCCATACGGTGTACCACAATTTGGAGATGTAGGAAAATTGGTAACCCCAGTGGACTGTAAATCCGCCGCCCCTGGCACTGCTGGTTCGACTCCAGCCGTCTCCACCAATTTTATGCGGGGTCTCACATGGTGTGTCCAATGGGAGTCATGACCCGGAGGAGAATGCGAAAATGCGGGACTGTGAATGAGCGCCTATGAAACCGTAATTGAAAGTAATAGGAATGAGATCGCACAGTTCTTCAGGGTTCGAATCCCTCGCCCTGCTCCAATTTTAAGAATGTAAGATAGTTGTGTTCGCGTCCTGCAGGTAAGGGCACAACCGTATCATCACGGACGGGCGTACTATGCCGTGTAATAAAATGCGACTCAGAAATTTTATAGTGCTGGCACTGCTGATTCAATTTCAGCCGTTCCCGCTAGTTACATCCGCCCGAAAGCGAGCCACTCAGGTCTATCCTGTTTGCAGTAACTTAGGGCTTTTTTGGTTCCATCGTTCATCGGTTAGGATTCCACACTGTCACTGTGGAGAGAGGGGTTCGACTCCCCTTGGGACCGCCAAGTTTTGAGAGTGTCAGCAAGAGAAAGTCACGCTATAAAGGTTTCTTCGAAGGACTGATATAGTAGAAGGTTACGGGTTCGATGCCCGACGGATCGGAAGATCCGGGTGCAAGGCGGCGCACAAACTGGACAAGTATCCCAAGTGGCTTACCGAGTCCTGCTCGAGCTTAGTTAATCCAGGTGAATGGTGTCAATAACGATGGTGACACAACTCTCAAATTCATTTCTAGCGCAAGAAGACTACACCTTTGCCCTACTCCTGTCCGGGGCATACACAGACCCAGGTGCGTAAAAGTCGTAGTACGGGAATTTATATAAAAGCATTCTTGCTATAAGTCAAAGCGGAAGAAGAAGCCTAGTGGATGCATACGCAACAGCTTCAGCAACTTGATTGCCTTCTAGGCCTGCATATGAGAGTGCCTCTATATGAATTTTGTTGGGGTATCGCCTAGTCTGGCCTAAGGCACTAGTCTTTGAAATTAGTATCGTTGGTTCGAATCCAACTGCCCCTGCCAGATTTATCGTCTGGGATTTTCTTTTGCTTTTTTTATAGCTTGAAGTATTTTCGATTTAACATAACTGTCTTCTTCGGCAAGTTTTGCAAGAAACCCTATTAGGTAACCCATGCGAAAGATTATGTTAAGTTCTTTCTTTTGATAACGGACAGGATCTCTAGAGTTTAGTAACTCGTGTATTAGATCGATGTTGCGTTTAAGACTCATAGTGTATTTACTATTTTTGGCCTGTTAGCTCAGGGGTAGAGCAACGTCTTGATAAGGCGTGGGTCCGTGGTTCGAGCCCACGACAGGCTACCAATTTTTTCAACTGTTAGTTGAAGCATAGATAAGTATTTTTAAGCCCCTATAGTTAAGTGGTATAACATCGGTTTTGTAATCCGAGGTTCGCAGTTCGATTCTGTGTGGGGGCACCAAGTTTATTCCGGAGTAGCACAGCGGTAGTGCAGTTGACTGTTAATCAATTGGTCGTAGGTTCGATCCCTGCCTCCGGAGCCAGTTTTATGTGGGGGTGTAGCTCACCTGGGAGAGCGTCTGATTTGCATTCAGAAGGTAGCGGGTTCGAGTCCTGTCACCTCCACCAAAAATCTATGCGGGGTTCGTATAGTGGTAATACCTTAGCCTTCCAAGCTAAAGCGAGGAGTTCGATTCTCCTACCCCGCTCCATAGTCTTGATGTCGCTGTGATTTGATAAAGTTTTTAAGGTTTGCGAAAGCAGACCTTTGCCCTTT